>ENA-OZMW01000002-OZMW01000002.1-human-gut-metagenome-genome-assembly--contig:-NODE-2-length-91569-cov-14.715890_pt1 | contig 91569 bp, 93 predicted proteins | sample MGYA00244194_ERZ653823 | MGnify/ENA primary metagenome ERZ653823 (study PRJEB26926, sample SAMN06164551) | human gut metagenome | biome: ENVO:00009003; feature: ENVO:2100002; material: ENVO:00002003...
CTGATATTGATGATGCAAAAGAGGCTTTGAAAAGTAATATTGACTTCTTCAAAGATAAGTATGATGAGCTTGTCAATGAGGCTAAGTCAGAAGCAGAACAGGAAGAGAAAGAAAGAAAGAAACAGGCTGAAAAGCTTAAATTATCAATCCTTAATGACAAGGATGTGTTTGGGGATTTATCAATAGATAAATCAACAAGACAGAAGATTTATGATAACATAGCTAAGCCTGTGTATAAAGACCCAGAGACAGGAGAGTACTTTACTGCTATCCAAAAATATGAGATGGAGAACAGAACAGACTTCCTAAAGAACATTGGGTTACTTTTCACACTAACTGATGGCTTTAAGAACCTTGATGGTTTGGTGAAAGGTAAAGTAAAGAAAGAAGTAAAGAAAGGTCTTAGAGAGCTGGAACATACTCTCAACAACACAGCAAGAACCTCAGATGGTAATCTAAAGTTTGTCAGTGGAGTTGATGAGGACCCTGAATCTTTCATAGGAAAAGGGTGGAATCTTGATGTCTAAGCTATGTTTAAGTCTGGTATTTACTTATGGAGAAATAAAATTACTAATGGTTTTATAAAAATAATTTATAATTTTTAATATTTTTTGACGATGGCTGGAAAATTAGGTAAGTTTCAAATGGTAGGCTTCCAACACTGGAAGGGTCTTACTAAGGAAAACCACCTTGGTTCTATCTTTCAGTTAGCTCCACAGAAGGCTACAAACCTAATGGTACAACTGCTGGCTTATTACAGAGGAAAGACACTTGACACATTCCTAAATCAATTCCCAACAAGAGAGTTTGAGGATGATAATGAATACTACTGGGATGTTATTGGTTCTTCAAGGAGAAACATTCCTCTTGTAGAGGCAAGAGATGAAAATGGTACTGTTGTTACGGATGCCAGTGGTATGATTGGAGAGGGTACTTCTCCCTTCTATTTGGTATTCCCTGAGGATTGGTTTGCTGATGGTGAATACATTGTAGGTAATCTGAATGAAATCTATCAGTTCAGAATACTTGGAGACCCAAGAATGGAGGGTACTAATGCAGTGTATAAGGTAGAGCTTGCTGGTGGTAACACAGCAGGTGTTCCTGCTGAAAGATTGCTTGCAGGTGAGAGATTCTCAGTTGAAGCTGCATTTGTTGAGAAGGAACTTTCAAGAAAGGTTGGTGATGTAAGATTTACAAGCCCTGTTTCTATGAGAAATGAGTGGTCTGTAGTAAGAATCCAACACAAGGTCCCAGGTTCTATGTTGAACAAGAAGCTGGCTGTAGGTATTCCTATTGTTAAGGAAACTGGGGGTAGATATACTAAGTCAGTTGCTACAATGTGGATGCACAATGTAGATTGGGAAGTAGAACAGCAGTTCTCTGAGTACAAGAACAATGCACTTGCATTTGGTAGAAGCAACAGAAATGCCAATGGTGAGTACATGAACTTTGGTAAGTCTGGTAATGTTATTAAGACAGGTGCTGCTCTGTTTGAGCAGATGGAAGTTGCTAATACTATGTATTACAACACATTCAGCTTGAAGCTTCTTGAAGATGCTCTATATGAGCTTTCTGCTTCTAAGTTAGACTTTGGAGACAGATACTTCTTGATTAAGACTGGTGAGAGAGGTGCTATCCAATTCCACAAGGAAGTACTAAAGACAGTATCAGGTTGGACACAATTTGTTCTTGACAACAACTCTATTGGTGTTATTCAAAAGACTCAATCTAAGTTGCACCAAAACTCATTGAGTGCTGGTTTCCAATTTGTTGAGTATAAGGCTCCTAATGGTGTTAGAGTTAAGATTGATGTAGACCCATTCTATGATGACCCAGTAAGAAACAAGATACTCCATCCAAATGGAGGTGTTGCATTCTCTTACAGATATGATATTATGTACATTGGTACTATGGACCAACCTAATATCTTTAAGTGTAAGATTAAGGGTGACAATGAGTACAGAGGTTATCAATGGGGTCTAAGAAACCCATTCACAGGTCAAAAGGGTAATCCTTACATGTCATTTGATGAGGATTCTGCTGTAATTCACAGAATGGCTACTCTTGGTATCTGTGTTCTTGACCCAACAAGAACTATGTCACTAATCCCTGCAATTCTACAGGGCTAATGATAAAAGGGGAGGAAAGATAATCTTCCCTCCCCGTATTTTATTTCAAAAAGTTAAGGAGAAGATATGGCAGAAAAGAAAATGGAAGAGAAGGTGGATTATACTGTACCTGACTTTGATATAGACAATACAGAGACTCCACTTCAGGAAGTACCAAAAGAAGAGGCTACTGTAAAAAGCCCTAAGAAGACACAAAAGAAAGTAGAGGTATCTGATGATGCCTTAGTTAGTTGTCTGAGAAATGAGAGAATTATTGTAAGACATGTACCTAAGCTGACAGGTATGTGGGGTAATAACCCTAAGCATGTATTGTCAGGAGGTATGGCAGAGGGTGCAGTTAGAACATTTGTAGTACCAAGATTATCTTCAGGTATGTTTGTTAATGTCCTTACAGACAAGGAAAAGGCATTTCTTGAGGAAATAATGGGTCTTGAATATAATGCACTAAGTATCTATAAGAAGGTAGATAACTTCTGGGATGATTCCAATGAGAATGGTATCAATAAGGTAAGATTGACAAAGCAGGATAACTACTTCAATCTATCTGACCCAGAGGATTATATCAGATATAAGATACTATTAGCCAACAAGGATTATATTGCTCCTTCATTGCGAGCATTGCAAGATACTCCTAAGGCTACTTACCAGTTTGTTATCATTTCTGAGGGTGAAGAGACTAAGGTTGCTAAGAATAATATGAGCACTACAATGATGTGCTATAAAGAGTTTGGTAAGATTGAGGATGATATTGATACATTAAGAGTTATTGTTGAGACTATTGATGGTAGACCTACATCACAGACTGCTAAACTTGAGTTCTTGCAGACTAAGGTTAATAGCTTAATACAGGCTGATAGCAAGATATTCTTGAAGGTTATTACTGACCCAATGCTTTCTACAAAGGTTCTTATCAAGAGAGCTATAGAGGCAGGATTGATTTCAAATAGAGGAGGTTTCCTATACTTGAGAAGTGACAATACTCCACTATGTGAGGCTAATGAGGAACCTACATTGAATACAGCAGCCAAGTACCTGAACTCTCCAAAACATCAGGAAGTCAAGTTTTCCTTGGAGGCCAAGTTAAAATAAAGAAGAATATAAGATTATGACACTACAGGAGTTTTCAGATGAATTTGATGTTCTCTACAATAATATATCCAGTAACCAAGCTCCGGGCCTTAATGAGTATGAAAAGTCTGTGTTTCTCACAAAAGCTCAGAATGAGATAGTAAAGAACTACTTTACTTCTACCCAAGGAGGTAACAAGTACCAGCAAGGGTTTGATGATTCTGCCAAAAGACAAATAGATTTCTCTACTCTTCTAGTGCAAGAAGCCTGTCCCTTGATAAAGGTGGATTCCAAGAGGGGAACTGATATTTTGGGGGAGGTCACAATCCCCGGAAATATCTATGGCAGTGCTCCTGAAGCTGTATTATTCAATGCCCCTAGCTTTATTGACAAAATACTGTTAGTGGTATCAGAAAGGATAATCATTAAGGATACAGATAATAATGTAGATAAGTATTATCAGGTAGTGCCTATAAAATTAGATAGTTTGCTTAATAACCTGAGCAAGCCCTATGGAAGACCTTTAAAGAGGCAAGTGTGGAGAGTTATAGAGACTTTTGGAGACCCTAAAGGGTCTAAAGACCAGACTGTAATTCCCACAAAGTACAATGGGTTCAGGTTTATATTGCATGATGCAGATGAGCAATTCCTAGGAGAATCTGGAGGTGAAAGTCCAGAGGATACCAAGGCCATTTACTTTATCACATACCTAATCAAGCCTAAACCAATAGTATTGGAGGACTTGGTTGGTGTATCAGTAGATGGTGAATCAGAGCAATCTCCATGTGTCTTGAATAGTGAACTACATTCTGAAATTCTTCAAAGGGCAGTAGAGTTAGCTAAATCTGCTTATATGGGAGATTTGAAAAGTAGTGTTGAACTGGGACAAAGAAGTGAATAATGACAACTGAGGAATTTTCTAATGAATTTGATGTTCTATTGAACAGCTACTCTTCAGGTGGAATTGAGTTCAACGAGTATGAGAAATCAATCTTTCTTACAAAAGCCCAAGAAGGCCTGTTAGTGGAATTATACAATGGTAAGAATCCATTCAGGGAATCATTTGAAGAGACTGAGGAAATAAGGAGATACCTGAGCAACTTGGTAAAGACTTATACCACTACTGAAAAAATAGCAGACATTACTGGAATATCTGATAAGTCTGTATTCTTCAAGTTACCTAGTGACTTGTGGTTTATAGTTTATGAATCAGTTGAGCTGAGGGATGATAAGCTAGGCTGTAAGGATTGTAACCAAGTACTTGTGGTACCCACTACCTTGGATGATTACTACAATACATATAACAATCCATTCAGGGGTCCGGGATACAGGAGAGCCCTGAGACTTGATATTGATAATGGGATTGCAGAGATAGTATCAAAGTATAATATAAGCAGGTACTTAGTCAGGTACCTATCTAAACCCAATCCAATTATATTGGTAGCACTGCCTGCCCATCTAAACATAAATGGAGAAAGCAAGATAACAGAGTGTGATTTACATCCTGCATTGCATAGGGTAATACTTGATAGGGCAGTAGGACTTGCAATAGCAAGCAAGGGTTTGGATACAAACAGAACAAAATAAACTATTGTGTAATTTAATATTAAATTAAAATGGCAACATTTAGTACAAATCAGGTAAGGCAATTTTATGTAGCAACTGCATTTAAGACTCCCCCTGTAAGTGAGTCTGATACTGCTGGTGCTATTGCAGTATCAAGTGATGCTGAAAAGAAACACCTGTATTTTGAATATAAGGGAGCTGATAACAGAATGAGAAGTGACCTTATAGATATAGAAAACATTCTCTATGCAAAGGCAACTAGTGCTGATAGCATGGCTTACAAGATGAAGTCAGCTACCATAGCATTGGATTCAAGTATTAATGATGGTGCTCCAATTGCAGGTCAGGATTATATCCTAAGAATTGCATTTAAACAGTATGTGGGCATGTCTAATGAGGACCAATACTTCAAATATGGCATGGTTCATGCTTATTCTGGCATGACTGCTGATGTGTTCTACAAGACTCTTGCTCAATCTATTGCTAAGAACTTTAGCAGGGAAGTAGTTCCCTTGATTAAGATTGAGGTACATAGTGCTGCAGCCAAGGGCAAGGGAGGATTTGATGTAAATGGTTATATGACAGTAACTCCTTCTACTAAGGATAATGGCAAGAATGATAATACTAACCCATACTATGATGGTACTTCAGCAATTGTAGCTGACATTGACAGCATCAGAATTACTGAGGTAGAACAGCCTTGGAGATTAGGTGTTATGTCTCAGACACCAGTATATTTCACTGTACAGCCAGTTGAAATAATTGCAGATGGAGATGAGAGAATTTGGGGTACTGTAGAGATGGGTACCAATGGTACAATAGGTAATGGTAAGGTTATTGCAGACTTAGAGTACTTCTGTATGGGTGAAAGAGGAGACATCTACAGAGGCATTGGCTGGCCTAACAACATTCCTACCACTTATCTGATAGACCCAAGCAAGACATATAATGTGCTTGATATACACTATGCCTATGTAGGCAGCAATGAGTCAGTACAAAAGTCTGAAAAGACAATAACTATTGCTTGTGCAGATAAAGAAGTTCTCAATCAGATAATTGGTGCAGTGAAAACTGCTACAGGACTTACTATTGCAGACATCTCCTAAAAGCGAGATACAAATAAGGAGACTTTTATAGTCTCCTTTTTTATTTACCTAATTTGTGTAATATGATAAGATTTGCTACATTAAAAGCCTCAGGAGAATGCAGGCAGTTGGTAATTGATGCTTCTATAGAAGCATACTCCTTCTATGATAATGTCTATATTGACTCAGTAGTCATAGATACTCAGGATACCTTCGTGACCTCTGGGCCATCATCAAGCAGTGTATATACAAAAGACATTGATGGTAATTCCAAGCATGTGACATTAATCCTAGACAAGACAGACTTCAATGCAGCAGTAGATTTTGGTAAGGACTTATTCTTTGTCTATATTACTGTCAAAGGTACAGTGGCACCTGATACTCCATGTGGGTATGACAGATATTATGATTTAGGAATAGCTGTCAATATGCATAACCTTTATAAGTCACTGATGGGTGGCATCAGACAGGTAGAGGATACTTGCAATATTCCCAAGCAGCTTATAGACAAATACCTTCAACTGAAGGCTTTTACTACTTCCTTAAAGACAGGGAACTATACTTTAGCAATAAAGTATTGGAACAAGTTCTTTAGGAACTGTGTGATAACAGATGATACACGTACTAAATGTGAGTGCTCATTATGGATAACTTAAGTAATGTATTGGAAAGGGCATTAGCTACATACTTCAATATACTTTCAAGTACAGGATATGTGTGTTATAAGGATGTCAATAAGTTACTGCTTTTGTCCTTGATAGAAGAGCTTACTAGTGGCCCAATGTCTGCCTTTATAGATGATAAGGACTACAATAGCATGAATAATGCCCTATATTGTATATTTGGTACTTCATGCCTGATACCATATCCTCCTACTGAGGAAATCTCTGCTGTGTATGGTGAAGAGGGATCTGTCAGAATATCTGAGGGTGGCATGATAAGATTCACACAAGATAACAAACCTAGAACTCCTGCTATATAAGTTATATATTTGCTTACTGCAAAAGATTCAATTAAAACTATTGCAATATTGATTATAAATATCTATATTTGCAATAGTTTTTTATTTATTAATAAGCATGCATATATAGTTATGACATACAGAGAATTAGTTTATTTATGTCTGGATGAGGTAAAGAGTATATCAGATGACTCTACTTTCAATGAGAATCATATTATACTTTTGGCAGATAAGTATAGGGCATTCCTTATAAAGCAAAAATATTCTGATGTTAAGAAGCATATACCTGAAAGCAACTATCAGACTATATGTCTGGATTTGACCAAATCAGTATCTCCTTCTGATTCATGTGGCAGAACCTATCTTATGAGTAAGGAAGAGGTACCTAATATATTAAGTGTCAGTAATACCAGAGTATATCCTATTGATTTCTATCAGGATAGTATAACCTTCATAAGCAGGGATAGGATGAGATATGTAGGATATGACAAATATCTACAGAACATAATATATTGCTCTCTTGCTCCGGATAACCACTTGTATTTAATCTCTATGAATCCCCAATTCCTTTACCTCTCCAAGATAAAGGTAACTGCTATATTTGAAGATGCCAGCATAGCCTCTGAATTGGAATGTGGAGACAATAAGGAGTGTGATGTGCTTGATAGGAAATTTCCTATTGAGGAGAGCCTTGTTACTCCCCTTGTAAGTCTTATAGTAGGAGAGGTGCTGGGTGCTAAATACAGACCTGATGATAATAAGAACAATGCTAAGGATGATTCATCTGATGTTTCAGTAAAGCAGTAACCTATGAGTGATTGTCAAGAAGAGTATAAGAAATGGAAGGAGTTTAGGACATCAGTGTGCCACTTGAATGAACATAGAACACATAAGGTATCAGGTTCCTTGGGTGTATATGATGCCTATAAGTATATAAGGAAAAACAAGTGGTTTGGCATAGGCAGGCCATTGACTGAGCATGAGTTTTACAGCATTATAAGAAGGGTCAACAACTATCTGGCTGAAGAGCTGCTTAAAGGATATGATATTAGTCTTCCTCATAGGATGGGAAGACTGGAGCTGAGAAAATATGATGCCAAAATCTACCTTAAAGATAATAAGGTTGCCACCAACTTGCCAATAGACTGGGATAAGACATTAAGGTTATGGTATGAAGACAAGGAATCTTATGATAATAGGACTTTAGTTAGAATGGAGGAGAAAGAGGTATTTAAAATCCATTATAATAGAAGCAGGGCAAACTATAATAACCAAACCTTTTATGAGTTCAATCCCAATAGAGAATTAAGGAAAGAATTGAAGAAGAGGATAAAAGATGGCAAGATTGATGCCTTCAAGTATTAAACTAAAGGATTGTAGAAATTTAATTAAGATGTATAAATGATTAATAATATTCAATATACTAACATCAGACAGATACTGGATAGACTGAAAAGGCATCCTCTATTGCAGAACCTTACACTTGAACAAGTGGTATCCCACCTAGTTACATTTATTGGGATATTTGGAATGCCAGAGTTATATTTAAATAAGGAGAGTGTACTGCATATAGAAGAGTTTAGGGCCATATTACCCTGTGACCTTGTATCCATAAATCAGGTGAAGGAGTGTAAGACTGGGATATGTTTAAGGAGTATGACAGATAATTTTATGCCTAGAGAACACCGTGATAAGTATGAAGGACATAAAAGACCACAAGAGTTTGCCTTTAAGACACAAGGCAGAGTAATATATACTTCCTTCAAGTCAGGAGATATAATAGTCTCATATAGGTCTGTTCCAATAGATGAGGATGGGTTTCCATTGCTCATAGACAATCCTGTGTTTATAAGAACACTTGAGCTATATATTAAGATGGAAGAGTTCACTACTTTGTTTGATATGGGAAAGATTTCTCCTGCTGTATTATATAACACCCAACAACAATATGCTTGGTTAGTAGGACAATTACAGAGTGAATTTACTATACCATCACAATCTGAAATGGAATCAATAAGCAGAATGTGGAATACTCTTATTCAAAGGACAAGTGAGTTTGATAATGGATTCTCTTCTCTTGGCAATAAAGAGTATATAAAATTGCAATAGTATGATAAAGAAATCTACATGGCAGATAAAAGGTATGCAGAGGGACTTGTCTGTAAGCAAATTCTCTTCTGAGTATGCTTATGAGAACAAGAATATAAGGATAATGTCTACTGATGATAATACCCTGCTCAGCATAGTAAATGAGAAGGGTACTAAAGAGGTATCAAACATAGAAGGTATAGACTCTATAAAGGGATTGCCTATAGGACAGGCTGTACTTGGCAATTATTTGGTATTGTTTACAACTGACCAAGATAATAAGAAGGATTACATATATAGGATAACTGTTGAAGGAGAATCCTTCCATGGCAAGGTATTATATGACAGTAGTAATGGGAATCTTAATTTTAGTCCATACCATCCTATAGAGACACTATGTTACTATGAAAATGTGGATGTGCAAAAAGTGTATTGGATAGATGGTATTAACCAAACTAGACTGATAAATATAGTATCTGAAACACAAAACTATAATAGCACTTCTTTTGATTTTGTGAGTTCCCTGAATCTTGAGGAAGAAGTGACCATACAGAAGAGTACTCAGGGAGGGACCTTTGCTTCCGGAGTTATACAATATGTCTTTACATACTATAAAAAGTATGGGCAGGAAAGCAATATCTTCTATATGTCACCTTTGTATTATGTATCCTATTATGATAAAGGTGGAAGCCCTGAGGATAAAATTAGCAATTCTTTCAACATAAGTATTAAGAATCTGGACAGGAACTTTGATTATGTTAGAATATATTCCATACTCAAAACCTCAATAGATGGTACTGCTGAGGCTAAGAGGGTAGTTGACCTGCCTATACTAAATCAAAGGATGGAATATAGTATAAGTTCCTATGATGTATCTTTGCCCTCTAGTGCTATGACAATGGTTCTAAGGGAAGGAAATATAAAGGATAAGACCTTAGACCAGTATGAGCCTTCTGGAGGAAGTGGTGATACAAAGTATTGGGAATTCAATACTGACATATACAGTGGTATAGATTTTGGTGGAGATTACTTATATTGGGATGCTGGCACTACTTTTACAATTGTTGTAATTGGTGACAAGGAAGCCAATATGTCTCTTGTCAAAGGTAACATGACAGGAATGCTTGACATCTCTTCTATAAATTATGTGGATACTGGCACATCAGGAGATTCTATAGATGCTAGTGATTTATTATATGTAGGGGGAAAGAGTATAGTACCTAGCTCTATGGCTCAGAAAGATAATACCTTATTTCTAGGAAATATCAAGGAAGAGGTTAGAGTAATTGATGATTCTATCAAGGAGCACTTTAGGGGACAATATATAGCTTTTACTTTAGGGAAAAGTATTACTCCTCCTAAGCCTGAGGGATACTATGCCTATAAGAGCCAACTAGGAGGTTCATCTTACACATTCAAAACTTTCAAGTATTTGGAAACCTATAGACTGGGTATACAGTTCCAGCATCACACTGGTGTGTGGTCTGACCCTATATGGATAAATGATGTTAGAAACACAGCACATATAGATACTGACTTGTTTACAGGTAATAAGATAGACCTTCCTGTGGCTCAAATAGATATATATGATTCTGATATTATCAGTAAGCTTATAAGTGAGGGCTATGTCAATGTAAGACCTGTTATAGTATATCCTACTTTAAATGATAGGGAATGCATATGTCAAGGTATATTATGTCCTACAGTATACAATGTAGGTGACAGGAATGGAAATTCTCCTTTTGTACAGTCCTCTTGGTTTGTAAGACCTAATGCTCCATTTGATATTTTCAAATCTACACACTTTAGGGCAGAGAGTCCCCAGTTCAAGTTTTCAACTGCTCCCCCGAATCTTGGTAATACCTTTACAGTACAAAATGCTGATGCAAAATATAAGGTTAATAACTTGGCTGTAGGTGAGGATGGACTTTGGACAGTGCTATGTACTAGAATTGAAGGAGATGATATTCCTGATGCCAGCAATGGATATATAGAGTATACTCCTAGCACAGGAGGGAGACTAGAGAGAGTAATGTACCTTGAGTATATATCTGACCCAAGTGTACCTAGTATATGGGGTGGAGATTATTCAAGTCTAATATCCCCAGAAAGTAACTCTGTAAGTAAATACTCTAGGGGAGGCATAATGGCCAATGATACTACCATAGTAAAAAATAATAATACTGGCTCTACTACTGAACTCGACATTATGAATATGGGAGCTTGGGCAGAGTTCAGGCATAATGCCCCTATACCTAGCAACAACAATAGAAATGCTGAGATACAGTGTATAGTCAATCCTCCTGAGCCATACCAAAGTGGAGTAACTGAATTAGGTGGTAGTAACTGGGTAGCTAGCAATAGTAACAATTATTATGTAGACCAATCTATTGTAACCTTACACTCTCCTGATATAGAGTTTGATAGCAATTTAGACAACTATGACTTCTCAGGAGCAAAACTTAGAATAGTAGGAGTGGTTCCTTTGACTGCATTTGATTCCAATATAGATATAAATGTATCTACACCTGTGAATAATTACAAGGACAGGTCAGAACTCCCTGTAGGATTCTATAAGGAGAATATAGCAGTAGAAAATGATTTTACCTATATAAGTGCAGTAAAGCACTTGGGGGACTCCCATTTTGGCTATAGGTCTTTAATCTCGGGGGCTTTTTGGTTTGATGAATTAACTGGACGTAAACAGAGTAATCCTAATCTCATTACTACAGGATTTGCAGTATATCCTTGGCACAGAAATGGGTCACTTAACAATACTAAGTGGGCTGTAGATGGGTATAAGTCAGCTATGTTGGACAAGAAGAGGATGATAAATTATAAATACTCATACAAGACAGCCTACTATGATAATGACAACATATGGGTAGCAAACTATGGAGGAGATAATGGTACAGGAATAGCAGGGGTAAAAGTGTTTAATTCAAACGAGGTTACAGCTCTTACCTTGCCTGCTCCTGAAAACTCAGATCTTGGAGCTTTGATATACTACGGTAATGTAGATAAGGTACTTTCAATGAATGCTGGCCTTACACATAGTGAGTATCCTATAATAATATCAGGGTTTTCAAATACTGGAGATGTAAATACAGCACACAAATTATTTAGGGGTAAATATATTGAAATACCTAGTAGAGATTCAGATACCAATACAGGTGTAGACCCTGTAGTGATAAGATACAAATCATCACCACATGCTGTAGTAGTGTTGAATTACACTAAGGAGAACAAACAAAAGATACTTCCCACAATAAGGGATGGTAATAATATTTCAGATACATGGTATGTAAATGGAAGAAGCAGCACTATAGGGCAATTCTTTTGGGATAGTGATTGTCTAGGTGTAGTACAAGACACCATACCTATTATGAAAGGCCCTGCATATCCTCTTAGCTTGCAGCATGGATGGTTGTGGCTTGGTGAATTATATAGAGATAATATTGCAAACAGATTTGGAGGGCAGTCTGAAGATGCTATTTTGAGTAATTTATGGCTCCCTTGTGGTGAGCCTGTATCTATTAGGGATAGCAAGGGAAGCATTATAGTTAGATGGTCAGAAGGTGATACCTATTATCAGAGATATGACCATTTGAAGACTTACCCATTTTCTCTTGAAGACCAGAATCAGGTTACTGAGGTGGTTTCATTCATGTGTGAGACTAAAGTTAATATAGATGGTAAATATGACCCATTCAGAGGCAACCTCAATATGGCAGCTACATCAGAAAGCTTTAATAAGGTAAATGAGGTTTACTCACAGACCAATAATAACTTTACCTATAGAGTCACTGATACTAATACTGTATCTGGGCAATACTATCCTAACCTTATCACATACACTAAAACAAAGACATCAGGAGAGATTACAGATACTTGGACTAATATTACCTTAGCCTCAACACTTGAGTTGGATGGGGATAAAGGGCCTATTAATTCTATCAACAGGATGGGTAATAACCTATACTCTTTCCAAGATACAGGAATAAGTCAAATCCTCTATAATGAGAATATGCAAATATCATCAACTGATGGAGTGCCTATTGAAATTGCCAATAGTGGGAAAGTTAATGGTAAAAGGTACATATCAGATAAACTGGGATGTCAGAACAAGTGGTCTATATGTGAGACATCTAATGGAATCTACTTTGTGGATGATATTACCAAAGGTATCTTCCTACTCAACAACCAGTTGGATAACATCTCTGATAGGCTTGGATTCCATTCATGGATTAACAGTAGGTCAACTGGAATAAATGTATGGAATCCTAAAGACTTTAGTGGATTTGTAACATACTATGATAAGGTAAATGGGGATGTATTCTTCATAAGCAAGGATGAGTGCTTGGCATTTTCAGAACCATTAGGCCAGTTCTCTTCATTCTACAGCTATGAGAATGTGCCATATTTCTCCAATATACTAGACAGGGGATTGTGGGTAAAGGATGGGAAGCTATGGCTGCACAATGAAGGTGATTATAATACCTTCTTTAACAGTTACCAGCCTTTCTATACTACTGTCATATCCAATCCTGATATGACCCAGGATAAGATATTCAATACTCTTGAGTTCAGGGCAGACAGTTGGAACAGTAAAGGTAAACTATTGGATACAACCTATGATACTCTCAGTGTTTGGAATGAATACCAAAGTGGTGAATCCAAGCTTACCCATGTACTTGGAAGACCTTCAAGTCTCAAGAAGAAATTCAGGATATGGAGGGCTAATATACCAAGGGATAAATCAAACAATAAAGACAGGATGAGAAATCCTTGGTTATATCTTAAGCTATCTATGGAATCTGAAAATACAAATAAGACCATATTGCATGATATGGTGGTGCACTACTTTGAATAACTTGATAGAGATAGCCTGAAGGGAAGATAAGTAATAAACTTATCTTCCCTTTACTTTTTAAATAATATTCTTGTATAATTCTGATACTTTACTTATCTTTGCAAATAAATTATTATAACATGGTTAATAGAAAAGTTATAAGGAAACACAATAGTCCTGTTACTACTGGTATCATTAATAGATATGATGATGGTGGTAGTATATGGGACATTAGCAAGCTTTTTACCAAAGAAAACTTAGGTAAACTAGGTCTTGGATTATTAGGCCCTGCTGGTAATGCAGCAAATGGTTTAATAAGTAATGGACTAAGTTCAGGAGCAGGCAATGCAGTCAATAAAGTAGGAAGTACTGTGGGTTCTGCCATTAGCACAGTCAACCCTTTATTAGGAGGCATTGTGTCTGCTGGTACTGGGTTGATAGGTGGTATAACCAATGCATTATTCGGTTCAAAGATTAATGAGGAAAATGTCAATAATGTCAGAAACTCCAATAATGCCCTGAGTACAGTTAAAGTTGATAGCAGTAGCAATGACTCTATACTTAATCAATGGTCTAATCAGGACTTTGGAGCAGACTTCTCCCAATCAGATATTGGGAAAGATGGATTGTTCAGTAACAAGGCAGAAGATTTATATAATAAGTTGAAGAAGGAACAGGAGATAGCCAGAGGCAGAGCACTGCTAAGTTATGATAATGCAATAGAAAGTGCCGATAAGATGAATGATTTAAGAGCTATGTCCAATTACATGGCAAAGGGAGGTAAGATTCATATCAAGCCTGAGAACAGAGGCAAGTTTACTGCCCTTAAAAAGAGGACTGGAAAGTCAGCATCTTGGTTCAAGGAGCATGGTACTCCTGCACAAAAGAAGATGGCTACCTTTGCCTTGAATGCTAGAAAGTGGAAACATGATGATGGAGGATGGATAGATGAAGAGTTTACTTTGCCTTACAGTGCCTATATAGCAGACAGGGTAAATAACATGGGACTTAATAACTCTCAAAAGGCTGCTGTATACAGTTCAATATATGGGGAATCAGGGTTCAATCCCTATGCCTATAATCCCAGAGGTGGTGGAAAGGGAGCACATGGAATCATGCAATGGAGAGGTGCCAGAATACCTGAAAGCTCTTATCTGCCTAGCCAAATGGACTACTTGGAAAATACACTTAATAGTGTAGATAGGATGAATTGGTTGAGTAAGAGAAGTCTGAACAATTTCAAGAAATCCAATACTCCTGAGGCTTCCTCCTCTGCATTTGAAAGAGGATATGTCAGGGGAGAGGAGTTCTCTAGAACCTCTAAAAGAAAGAAGGCAAGGTCTGTATATGACAAGATGCACACTCCCAGTCTGTCTGACTTATCAGATTATAATATGAGAACTATTACCAAACCTAATATACAAATACCTTTTAATCCATTTGGAGATGGTGGCCTCATGGGTACTCATGGGGCAGATTTTACCAATGGTGTCACTGTTATAAATAATGGAGGATACCATGAAGAGAATCCACATGAAGGAGTACAGATTGGGGTTGATTATAATGGAATACCTAATCTTGTGGAAGAAGGAGAGGTGATTTATAATGATTATGTATTTAGTAACAGGATTAAAGTACCTGATTCAGTGAAGCAGAAGTATAAATTGAAAGGTGGCAAAGGTCTGACATTTGCAGATGCTGCCAAAAGGATTCAAAAGGAGTCTAAGGAAAGACCCAATGACCCAATAAGCAAGAGAGGGCTGGAAGATGGTCTCATAAAGTTAATGCAGGAGCAAGAGGCTCTTAGAGGACAGGGGCAATATGGACTTGAAGGAGTACAATATGCAGAAGGAGGTCTTATACCTGATGATTACACATATACTCCGGTGTTTGGTCCTTGGAAATCAGGAGAGCTGCCAGAGGTTACAGCTACAGCAAAGAGGCCCAGCATGATTAAATATGTGGATTATGACATACCTTCTACCATAGAGCCTATAGATATTGATGGGCTTTATACAGGATTTAGTGGCCTGTCTCCTATGGAAATATCAGGTATTAGTGAAGTAGGATATGATATACCTTCTAATGTGGAAGGTATAACTCCTGCTGTGGAAGGTATAACTCCTGCTAAAGTTAGTGTACCCAAAAGAAAGGGTAATACAGATAGAAGAGAATTTGATGCTACTTGGCTAAGATATGCACCTGTAGTAGGAGCTGCAATAGGACTAGGACAGAACTTATTCAGTAGACCAGACTATACAAGTGCAGATACAATACTTGAAGCAGCTAATCAAGCAGGTAATTATACTCCAGTAGAATATACTCCAATAGGCAACTACTTACAATATAGACCTTTTGACAGAAGCTTCTATTTGAATAAACTTAATGCACAGGCAGGTGCTACAAGAAGGGCTATTATGAATACTACAAGTCCTTCAAGAAATGCAGCTTTACTTGCAGCAGACTATAATGCTTTAGGCAGATTAGGAGACTTGGCTAGACAAGCTGAAGAGTATAATCTAGCACAGAGACAAGCTGTTGAGACATTCAATAGAGGTACTAATATGACTAACTCAGAAATGGGACTCAAAGCTGCAATGGCTAATCAGGAAGCTGCATTAAGGGCAAGGAGTTCAAGATTAAGTGGAGTAGCACAGGCTATGGCAATGAGAGATGCTATTGATAATAGAAGAAGTGCTAGTATGAGTGCTAATCTTACTAACTTATTTGACTCATTAGGAAGTATTGGTAAAGAGGAATTTACTAAGAATATGATAAAAAAGAACCCTGCTCTATTGTATGATTGGATGGGCAAGTATAAAGGTCTAGGTGATAAATCTAAAGAAGATGACCAAGCTCACTTTGCAGAAAGTTTTGAGTCAATGGAGAAGGCAAGTAAGAAAAGAAGTAAAGGTGGGTATTTAACTATTAAAAAGAGGAGAAAGTAACATGGCAAATTATTCATTAGTGGTAGGGTCAAAATTCAGTCCTTTCTCTTACCAAGAGTTACTTCAGCCTGCTTTAATGGCTACACAAGCACATCAAGAACTTGAAAATCAATACTCAGAGTTAGCTACTAAAGCTAATATATGGGATAAACTTGCTAATGAACAGACTGATCCTAAGGCTTATAGAATGTATAAGACATATTCAGATGAACTCAAAGATGAGGCAAGTAAACTAGCAAGAGAAGGATTAAATGCTTCAAGTAGGCAAGAACTGTTAAATATGAGGAATAGGTACTCACAGGATATAGTACCAATAGAGAAAGTATATAATCAAAGAAGCAAGTTAGCAGAAGAACAGAGAAAGTTAAGAGCAGCTAATCCATCAATCATGTTTGACAGGGATTTCTCTTCAATATCATTAGATGACCTTCTAGACAATTCAGAGTTAAGTTATACTTCAGTTAGTGGAGATGATTTATATAAGAAAGGTAAGGAAGCTGCTATATCTGCATCATCAAGAATGATGGATGTATCTCCTGCATTACAAGGTCAATACTGGAAGATAAGACAGGGATATGGAGCAGATGCAGCTAATAAGTTCTTATTAGACCAATCTAATATACCTGAACTTAAAGATGCTATAAATAGAATAGTATCACAGTCAGGAGTTACAAAGGAAAATTTAAGTAGAGCTATAGACTATACTATAAGTGGTATAATGTCTGGAATATCATATAATGAAAGTTATCAAGCTAATAGGGGATATATAGACCCAGCAGAAAGAGAAAGATTAGCTTTAGCTAGAGAACAGTTTGAGTGGTCTAAGGATAGATGGGAAGATGAGCAGTTAGGAGCTAAATTACCTAATGGAGATAGAGTTAAAGATATTGGAGGTGGAAGAGTTAGGATAACACACCCTGATGGAAAGGTTGAAATTATAGCTGCCCCTAAATCTACTAGTGCCTCAAAAGGTCAGAATAAAGATAAGAAGCCATTCTCTGGATTACAATTTAAGATGTGGAACAACTCTAGTGCTACTATAGATTTCCAAGAAGGATTATCTAATGAAGAGTGGACTACTAAGAAAAAGGGCTTTGATACAGGAGATGAAGAACAAATATCATTTACTGACCTAAGTAACTCAATGCAGACTAATTTGGCAGCTAAGTTAGCTGAGTATGGCTTAACATTTGATGATGTAGAAGTATGGAGAGACCATGACTCATTCTCAGATGACCATTACCAAATAAGATTAAAACAAAGTGAATCAAATACATCTCAAGAGCCTATAGGGTTTGGAGATTTATAAATTAATAATATGGCTTTAGAAGGATTAAAAGGATTGACAGCTCAGGATAGAGCCAATTGGGAAAAGAAATATAGTGCATATCTTTCAGGAAAATCTTCTGATGAAATAGAAAGAATGTATAGAAATGAAATGTTTAAGGCAAAGTTTAAGGGCAGAGAAGATTACTCTGCCCTTAAACAGATGTCTCCTGAAGAGAGGGATGCCTTTTATAATAAAAGCTATACTGATTCTATTGAAGCAGTTGGGAGAAGTGCAAAAGGATATAGTGCCAATAATGATTTATTTACTGTAAAGTCAGATGCAACTAGAGTCAGAGAGCCTATAAGATATGAACTGTCTCCTCAAGAGCAAGAGGCTTTCAAGGCTAAGTCAATAGCCTATGATAATGCTATGAGGGAGTATAGTAGTGATTATGCTAAAAATGCCTATGATAGGGACCATGCTGTAAAAGATATAAGAACTGTTGCTGAGAGTGTATCACCATATTATAGAAAGTATAAAAACACTGATTATCTTCCCTTTACAAATAATGACTGGCAAAATATTGCTACTGAGTATAATGCCAAGAGAGATGCTTATGGAGAAGAAAGTGCTAATATATGGCTGCAAGGTAAAATGCAGGATACAACATCAAAGAACCAAAGCTTATTTGAAAAGGCATGGAATGGTTTTGCAGGAATGGGGGCATCAGCAGCAGGAGCACTTATAGGAACTTATGGTATGCTCAAAGGTGCTTATGACTATGTTGCTGGCAATTATAAGGATGTAAAAGGCCTGAATGGGTTTGAGAATTTTATGAATTCTGTAATGGATAATGATATTACCAGATTTGGTAATGATGTTACCCAATACGGAACAATAAATAACTTAGATGAAGCTAAAAAGAGTGGATTATCTGAGTTGGAGGTAATGCAGACTCAAGGACAACAAAGTGGTTCAGATAGTTTATTTGACCAAATATTCAATGTAAATACTATACCTGTAGCCATGCAGTCAGGAGGATTTACTGTAGCATCTATGCTAGCTGGATATGGAGAGGCCAAGTTGGCTGGATGGGCATTTAAAGGTATGAAGGGTGCTACAATGTTAGGTAAGACAGGTAGTACTACTCAGAAGTTAATGCAGGCTAGAAACACTCTCAATTCTATTCAAAAGGCTGAAAACTTTACTAATAAGTTTGTTATCCCTGGTCTTGCTGGAACTACTGAGGGTGTTATTGAAGGGCTTAATACTAAACTAGAAGTTCTAGAGGACTCCAAGAAAAAAATAGCAGAAGCTCAATCTAAATATGTAGATAGAAGATTTAAGGAACTGTATGAGGCTGAGTATAATAAAAGAATGCAGGAAGCCTACAATAAGTCAAAACTCACTAGGAATAGAGAAACAGGAAGGATGACTTCTTCTTTTAACCCTAATAAAGAGTCAAAGAAGATTTTAGATGATTTATATAAGCAAGCTTGGGATGAATATTCATCTAAGTATAAAGAAGCCCTAAATCAGGCAGAGTTTGCTGCTAGTAAAGCAGGAGTTAATAATTTCTTAGTGAACTCAGCTATTAATGGAGTAATAAACCAAACATTAAAAGCTGGATTGCAGTCTTCTACTGTACAGGGTACTCTTCAAAAGTCAAGACTATTTAATTGGGCAACTCCTAAAGGTAAATTTGATATAACAGGCTCAGGTGCAAATACTACTGTAACTCCTAAGTATAGAGCTTGGAAACAAACTTGGAATATAGCAAAAGAGCCACTTGGTGAATTTACAGAAGAGTACTTACAGAGTGTATCTAATGCTACAATGAGTGGAGGTGCAGCCAATAATATTCATCAGTTTATTGAAAATAAATATAATGGTGATGGCTCTGCTGAAGTAGGTGATTATATGGCTGGAGATTTTACAGCAGCCCTACTATCTATGGGTGAATCTATGGTAGATAATGAAACCATTAAATCAGGTATTTATGGTGCTATATCTTCAGCTATGGGAACTCCTGTATTTAGAGGTAGAGATTATACTAAAAGAGTGAAAGGAAGTGATGGTAAATACCATACTGAAATTGACTTGTCTAGAAGAGAAGGAGAGAGCAGGTTAGGTCATATAACCAGACTAATGCCTTGGAGAAGTGGTATCACTAATGCTATAAGAGAGAATGCTGAGACAAAAAGACAATTATATGATGATGCTAAGACCTTAGAAACTTGGTTAAGAGACCCTAATAACAAAGCTAAGTTTGATGGTATAGTAGGTACATATAACTGGGCAAAGCAGATGGAGAGTGATGCTAAAAGTAATGATGAGTTTGGATATAGAAACAGCTTGTTAGGTAAGACTATCAATGATGTATTCATGTTAGATAAGATGAGGGGAACTCAGTATTATGATTCATTTATGAATGAACTTATTACTGTAGCTAACCTTGAAGAAGGTACAGAACAGGCTAATAGCTATATTAAATCTATGAGGGACAACATCAATACTCAAGATAGTAATGTTAGTGATACAGAAGTACTTAACCAGTTAAAGAGTAATGCCAATAAACTACTTAATACTATTAATACCATACAGAAGGAGTCTGATAAGATAGATAGAACATTAGGCAATGTAGATGAAGATACAAAGCAAGCTCTTATATTTGGTCAGATGTCTTTGCAGGATTGGGATAGTAGAGGCAAGAAGATTGAATCTGAACTTGGTAATATAGCATCTCTTATAACTGACAGCTCTAAGCCTGTTAGTAACATGTCTCCTGAACTAAGAGATATTGTAAGTAGGTATGGCTCATTAAGTAGGGCTAAAAAAGTTAAGGAAGAGTTATCTAACTCCTTACAGAGCATTAGCAAGGATATTGATAATCTGAATAATAGGAAGGATAACCTTACAGACTCTGAAAAGAAAATCCTGAAAGAGAAGAAAGCTAAGCTGAAATCTATTAATAAGGTACTTAATACATTAAAGAGCATTGATAATGTAGAAGAGGAGTCTACTGTATTAAATGAATCTGGAATAATGGCTTTGCCTACAATAGATAGAGCTATTATGATGAATAAAGAAAATCTCTCAAATTATTCAGAGGAGCAAAGAGATATTATAAGTAATCTTATAGATAGAGGTACATCTAAGGATATAAACTTCTACAATAAGATACAGGATGCTGGAAGAATGGAATTGGCTAAACAGTCATTCTTGACTCAATACAATGAGATACTGAGAGACCCTAACAGCTTTAATATGTATGTTCAAAGAGCTAAGCAGGCTGCATCTGATGTACTTACTAAGAAGAAGTATGAATCTATAGATAAAATATCTGATTATAAGGACTTTGCACTGGAGATGGATAAACTTATGGATAATGGGTCTCCTAGAGAACAAAGACTTATAATAAATGCTCTATCCAAATCAAATAACTCTAATTATGAGAGATATAAGAATGATAGAAAAACTCTTGAAGGTTTATTTAATCAGATAGTAAATGATGATGCTTTTAGGGATATAGATGCTAATGATGCAGATATGTTTGCATTATCTCTACAGTATTTAAGTAACAATGGAGTTAATTTGAATGATGAGAATGCTGTTGTTAATTCACTGTCTGAAGTAGATAGTGATGGTAACTCATTATTCCAAAAGTATGTAGAAGATATAAACTCTAACTCTCCTGATGAGACTAAAGTTGTATTTACTAGTATTGGTGAAGCAATACAGACTTATAAGGATGTAATACAGAACTATAAAAGGGATGAAGATGAAAGAGCTAATAACTCTAAGCCAGTAGAGGTACAAAGTACTACAACAGAACAATCTGCCCCTGCTAAGCCTGTAAATCCTATGCCTGGCATATTTGGTTCAGCAGCTACTACATTAGAGGAAGCCAATGAGTCTGCAAAGAAGACTGTAGAGGAACAGTCTTTACCAACTGATAATACTACTTCAGCAACTACAGATAATACAGTTGAGAGTAAAGAAGATAAGAAATCAGATGAAAAACCAGAACCATTTGATACTTCTTCAAGACAGGAGAGTAATAACTCTATAGAGGAATTTAGAGAAAACAGTAATGATGATGTAGCTAAAAGTGCTGAACTGGGGTCAAGAGTTATAAGAAACTCTTCTGATAATTATTCAGAAAATGCAAAGAATACAGCAGAGGAAATACTAAACAGCCTCAGTAAGAATGAGTTTGAAAACCCAGATGAGTTAAGTGAAGCTTTAGTACAAAAGGCTAATCAGTTAGATACTTCAACTGATGAAAATGATGAGGATGCTATGCAGGCATCTGCATTACTGAGGCAGGCTGCATCTAAAATTACAAACCAAACTCAGGAAAGAAAAATAAAGGAAAAGGAGGAAGAAGAGAGAGCTTCAGAAAACAAGAAACCTTCACTATTTGATAGAGCAAGGCAGAAGACTCAAGATACCAATAGAAGCATATTTGATAATAACTCAATGTCTTCTTTAATAGACTCTTCAGATATACAGTGGTTAAGGGAGAATTACCCAGATAGCCCAATAGTTAAATATTGGGATAAGAACAATATAGAGTCTTTTATAAGAAGTGGAAAGTTAAAGACTGGTAAAGATGCTACTAGAGTATATTTTGTAACAGATAATATATTAGCTCAAGAAATAAAAGCTAATATGGAATCTAATGGAGCTAATTATACTAATTTGGATATTCCTATAATAGCAGTGGTTGAGGATGAGAATGGTACATTAATCATAGATAACAAGAAGTATCAGCCTATAGGTACTTTCCCATCAACTAATACTAGTAATTATAAAGGTGTAGGAAATGTAGGAAGGATAAGAGAGTTAGTGGGAAACCAAAAATCTGGAAAACTCATAAGGGATAAGAATGGTAATATACTGACTTCAACATTAGCATCAATAGTTGCTAAGGCTCCTGAAAGAGTACCAGTAGGTAAACCTAATAATAATGCACAAAATCTATCTTTTAATACTTTAAGTAAGGAAGACCAAACCTCATTAAGAAGTGTCCCAAAGAGGGATAGGTATAAGAATCCTATATATGCTAAAATGAGAAAAGCATTTCTTGATAGATTAGGATTCTCTGAAAGTAACAAGTACCTATATGTAAATGTACCTAATTTGAAAGATAGTGTAAAAGACTTTAGAGTATTTATAAGGTCTATTTCTAACACTGTTGACAGAAACTCTAATAAGTCTATAGTAGGATTATTTAATGAGGGTGATATAAATGCCCTATTAAATTCTAATAGTAGGTTAATCAAGGCAGGTACTGTATTGGATGAAATGTCTTCCAGCTTTCCTGATAACTCTGAAATTACATTGGATAGAGTAGATGGGCAATTAGTTCCTACTGGTGAGTTTGCTGATAGATTAAATGAGCTGTCTAATACTCTGACTAGAAAGATGAATAACCATCTTATTCTACCTAATCAGAATTGGAAATATGTAATATCACCTACTGAAGAAATATTAGAGGATGGAAGAAGAATGTTCTCTATAAGTATCTCAGATGGTAATACTACTATACTAGTAGGTAGGATAACTAATGGTACAGTGTCTCCACAAACTAAGTTTGAGTTCTTTAGGAATCTTATAATGGATGGAACTGAAACTAGGAAGATGGGAAACTTTGATTTTATAAAGTGGCAGGTAGAGTACCCAAAAAGTGGAAATAGTATAGATACTGTCAAGGGAAATCTAGCTAATGCCTTTGATGATGGTATATTGGAAATGAGTAATGAAGGTATAGAGTATAAAGTTAAGGGAATAGAAGTTAGGTCCCCTTTCACTTCTACAGGTGAAACTATAAGACCAGTAGAAGTATCTAACCCAAGTAATGCTACTCCTTCTACTCCTGTTAATACTCCTACTGTATCAGCTACTGACCAAGTGCAATCTGATAAAGCTATAATAGATAGTGAGACAGGTACTGTACTTGAAGGAAAGGTAGAAGAAAAGACTAATGTTAAGTTAGAAGCAGCAAGAGTTATAGCTGATAGAATTACAGAGGACTCTAAATTGATACAACTGGCTCCTGATGGAAGTGGATATATTAACACTAAGACAGGAAAGAAGTATTCAAGAGTAACTTCAATAATTCAAGCAGATGCTGAAGCTGGTAATAGATTTGACCCTAATAGTCCTTGGATATTACCATCTACAAATATAGGAACTAGTGTGGATGAATTTGTAAGAGATTTCTTTGCTGGAGAGTTCCATGAGGATGGTAAATTAATAAGTGATTTCTTCTATGACTATCCTAATGCTACTAATGCACAATGGAAACATTTTGTGCAAGAACTCCAAAGTCTGAAAAATTCTTTTGATGCTATGGGATTGACTATAATACCTAGAGATGTTACAGTTACTGGTACATTAAATGTTACAGATTCTGAAGGAAAAGCACATACTATAGATGTTGCTGGAACACTTGACTTACTAGCCTATGACCAAGAAGGTAACTTCTATATCTATGATATGAAGACTGTAAGGAGTTCCATAGACCAACATAAGGAAGAGAAGTATGCAAGACAATTATCTTTGTATAAGAAGTTCTTAGAGAATACTTATGGTATTAGTGTTAAGAGCCTGAATATTATTCCTATACAAGTTGAGTACCCTGAACCTAAAGGTTGGAAGAACAGCACTAATGAATATACTGTAATAGAAGGTAATCAATTAGCTATTAATGGTGAGGAATATAGAAATGCTAAGCCTCAGTTGTTTAGACCTAATGAAGTAAGATATAGAGAGCCTAATATACAATATGAGAAATTAACTGATATTGAGAAGTCTCAAATATCTGAAATAGAGAAGATGATTGAAGAAAAAGATGCTTCAGTAAATCAGACTAGTACTGAAACTATTACTCCTACTGAGACCAAAGAAGTTAAAGTTGAAGAAGTTACAGTAGCTGACAATACTGGACCTACAGTTGATTTAAATACAGGATTAAACATAGGAAAGGTTAAAGATAGAAGAAAGAAGAAGTCAGGTACTAAGGTAAATCCTAAACCTACAAGGCTAATACCTTCAAGATTAACTTGGGGAGTTTGGGAAAACTTTATAACTGAGGATGGTGTATCATTATGGAATGAAGAAACCATTAAAGTACTAGAGTCTGTAGGATATACAGAAGAATCATGGAATCAACTTTCTGATGAAGAGATGGAGCATGAACTTAAATGTAAAGGAGTTAAAGTTCCATTCTAAGGCAAAAAAAAATAAGGCTAGGGAGGATAACCTCTCTAGCCTTTATTGTTTTATTAGTTTCTAACCTTTCTACCATACTCATAAGATTTAGCTGCTTCATAGGGGTGTTCCCATACATAGTTACTTCTAAGATAAGGAAACATTCTCCAGAATTTAGCCTCCCATTTGGAATCTCCTTTCTCATACATACCTTCTTTCTTAGATTGATAGTAAAATTCACTATTATCTTCATCAGCTACAAGGCTTCCACCAAATTGGTATGCCAGATTAGAAATATCTATAAGACTACTTACACCAACAGGAATCATACTCATAAGATTTTGTGACTCATCAACCATACCCCAAGCAGTATTCATTGCAGACTGCTCTCTCAACAATCTAGCTGCAAAGTAGTAAACTATACCAGTAGTAGTGTCTACTTCCTCCTCAGACTCTTTGTCATCATCATCTCCACCACCTTTAGTAGTCAATATCTTTAGTAGAGTTAATGCAAGGATAAACATAGCATCACCCATATTTCTCCTCATATTATAATACTGATTAGCAGAGAATCCAGCATTAAGCATTGCTTGTTTTGTCTTCTTACTAACTGGCAGTAATATGGCTCTCATAGTTAAACCAAAGCCTCCTCTATCAGTAAAAGTAGATGCAATAACTTTAGCTAAGCTTCTCATTGAACCCTCAGTTTCTCCACCAAGTATAGTATTATATTTGCTTGCACCATATCTTCTTTCAAGCATACCTAATGCATAACCTCTCATGGCTAGCAACATATTACCAAACATATTCTGTTGGAAAGCTACTTTATCTTGGTTATTATAGATACCATGTAATCTGTTGTTTATTTCTCTGGCTTTATCCATGAAAGCAGATTCATCATCAATAGTCCAAGTAAGTTTATATGAATCCTCAAGTAGCTTTGTTTTAACATCTGCCATGTCAGCTAGATTATAGCCCTTGGAATTTATATAATCTAACTCTTCCTGACTAAGATTCAGCACAGAGCCAAAAGGGGAAGGGTTACTAAGAACATTATCTATCTGACCTATTATAGATTGTATAAGGTTATATTCTTTGATGTCCTCTTTACTCTTAAAGAATGTGCCTTCTAGTTTAAGAGTTTTGCCATATTTTGGGTCTGCATTTCCACTTTCATCCTCAACATCTACTACCTTATAAGCATTAAATAATGATATTCTGTTGCTATTAGAATCATACAACTTAATTTTATTAGCTAAAGCAAGATAAGACATAGAAGACATGTAGTGCTCTCCTACTTTATATGGTAGGAATAGGCTTTCTCCGAACATATTAAGTATCCTAGAATCTCTTGTGTGCCATGCTCTTTGGTTACCTCTATTTTCACTAAGCATATTAAAATGCCTAATCATTAAGGATACTTTATCTTCCTTAAATTCCTTTCCATATCCCCACCAATTCTGCATGAAACTTCCATAATAGGATTTATGTGCCTTGGCCCAATCTTTTACATCAAAGTATTCACCAGAGAAAGCTTCCTTAAATATTTCTATAGAACCAGTTCCAACATTGACCATACCACCTGCAATATTACCTCCTAAGAAGTATTTACTTGCAAATCCAGTAAGAAATCCAAATAGTTTATTAAGCACTAGCTTATTGCCAATCTTCAGCTTTGGAACTCCAATACCATATACTTGTTTATCAAGAAATTTAAGGTATCTATTATAAGCCCTAGACTTATCCTTCAATCTACTTTCTTCTGAGTTAATACCTTCTACAGTCCTCCTATTAAGAACCTCCTTTCCAACTTCAAGAGTATCAACAACCTGACTCATAGCTGCATAAGAATTTGCCATTCCTGCATAAGCAAATGTAGAATAGAATAAGTCAGTAGATAGCTCAGAAGGGTCTTTCAGCTTGTTGACCCCATATAGAGGAACCCTATTAATCTTCTCCCTTTCAAATGCAAGTTGATTATGGAACATATCCTCATCTATAGTATTGTATGTCTGCTGACTTCCAAAATCAGTATCTTCACTGTCCTCACAGAAAGTATCTCTCATTTCAGTCATTACAGTATGTATAGTAGCCTTACTTGAATTTTCAAATAATCTCCTATTCCTAATCTTATTGGAGAATGTACCCTTGAATTGAGGCATTCTGTGTAAAGGCATACTACCTTCAGGCAGTCTACTATCCAAATCAGCTTTAAGTTGCATATACTCATTAAGCCATTTTACCCTTTCAGGATATGGCTGTATATCTCTCTTATACTGTTCACTTTTATAGTTAGAGCTAGGAATGTACATCTGCTGCTGATTGTCCCACTGACTATGGGCAATATGTGTTGCATCTCCCTTATGCCATATTTTAGCTTTAGGTTTAAAGAAGTTATCCCATAGCAATGCTTTTTCAAAGTCAGATTTTCCATCAAGATTAGGGTACTTTTGGTTAAACTCCTCTATACTTTGTTTCTTGAAGTCTAGCCAGTCATTTTCATAATCTCCCCAGCAGTATGCTGATATAATGTTTCCTGTTATAGTACCATCCCTGTTACTTCTTTCAACAAAAATATCAGTATTACTCAGCTTAATATCTTTTAACCTAGACTGTAATACCCTAAGTTGGTCCTGAGCTTGAATAGTCATATCATCTGCCCACTTATTAGCTAGCTTCACAGTCTTATCTGCTAACTGACCTATAACATCTGAATTGTTAGACATAGATGCAAGGAACCTTTCAAACAGAGATATATCACTCTCCAAGTCATTCATCAAATCTGATATAGGAATGTCCTCTGAATCTCTATACTCAATAAGCTTGTTATTGCCTCTACCTTTCCAATTGAATATGACTCTGGCTGCTCTTGTAATATATTTATTGCCATAGTTAGCACCTTCAAGGAATTTAAGGAAGAATTGACTTTCCTTATTCTTGAGTTCATTAATCAATCCATTTCTACCAGTAAGTAGCTTGTTCAACTTATCAGTAATATCTAATAAGTTATATGATACTCTGTTACCAAGAGAGTCAGTAATTATAACATTCCTTGTATCTCCAAGTAATCTATTTGCCCCAGATATGTTAGAGGTAGATGAGTTTATAAGGTCTATTAATGCAAGAGCATTCCTAGCAAATGCCCTAACAACTCTTAGTGCCTTAGCATTAGCTGGCATATTGGAGTTGAAGTCAGTTACATTATCAAAGTCAATTGATGCCAATGTATCAGGTATCTCAGCTACCATTAAGTCACTCATTAGTGATATAGCTTCTGTTATCCCTTCAAGAGCAATTGAATCTGCAAATGAAGAGGGCACATTTAAGTTTCTACCACTCTCAACCTGGCCCACTATATTATTGAATTTATCAAATAATGTATTACTGATAGACTTCATCTCTGAAGCTTGCAATTTAAGCCTGTTCACAGCCTGCTTGAATACTTTAACATTAAAGGAAGTAGGAGCATTATATAAGGTCTCCTTGGTTTTAATAGCCTCTTCTACACTACCTGTAAAGTTGGGAGACATAAATCCCTTAGCTATCATATCTGCAATTCTTTCAGCCTCTAATGCAGCATTGGCAATGCTATCTCCTTTTATGCTATGAAATATTCTCTTGGCTGTATTGACTATTCTCTTAACAAGAGATTGCCAAGGTGCTCTATCATCTATATTACCTGCTATAGCCTGACCAACTAAGGTACCAGCTATCTCTCTTCTGGAAGACTCTCCTAGATATTTACTATCATACTCATCTCCTACTATCTGCTTTTGTACCTCTGGAGTTAATAACCTCATAAGCCTCTCTACTAGAGGGGAATTTCCTAATGCACCTATAGCAAAGTGTCCTGCCTCTTCTGCCAATACACCAGTTACATTTTTACCATTAGCTACTTGTATTAACTGATATAGGCCATCAGCAGTCTTCTTGGCATTTTTAGTACTATACCTTCCATTTACCTTCTCATCATTCTCAATGAATTCTATACTGACTCCAGCCTTATTCAGGTAGTATTTAATCCTGTCTTGAAGAGTCCTATTAGAGATTTCCTGATTAAGGGCTAATTCATTGGAAGGATTCTTCTCAACTACAGATAAGTAATACTTACCATCTGTTGTAGATTTAATGGTAGCCATAAATTCATTATTAAACTGGCTGTTTCTATTAAAAGATTGCAGTCTGTTTACTGCTTCCTCATAATCATAAATGCTAGAGTTTATATCCTTATTCAGAGTATTAATCAATGTATCTTTGTCTACATTAAGCTTAGCAAGACTTCTCAATGATTGGAAAGTAATTTCACCATTCTCATCAAACTTAGCACTTCCTTGTACCTTTTCAAGAAATTTAGGATTAATTCCTATACCATAATACTCCTTTGCAAGTTCCCTATTATTAGAAGTGTAGTGAAGCAGGTCTTTGAATAACCTGCTTTCTACTACTTCACCTTTAGAGTTTGTGCAATGAGCATAAATTGAACATTTATCTGCCATATTAACAAACTTTTTCTCCTGTATTATCAGTTAAACCACTATTTTGAATCTCATTCCTTATTGCATTGACAGTGTCTGATAGGTCTACATCTGACTGACTATTAAGATACTCTTTTATAGATTCCACTTGTTCAGCCATGAATTCTCCATTCTTGATGCCATAATCAATTATCTGATTGATAGCTTCTTCTCTATTGAAAGAGTTAGGAGTATTTTCAGGAATAAATTCCTGAGAGCTATTACCTTCCATATTGTTATCATATTGCTCATTGTCTGTCAATCTAGATTCTGAGTCAGATACATATTGAAGGGATTTATTAGTGGTACCTAATTGAGATACCTTATAATAGGTTATAGACCCATCATAACTTACATTGAATTTATCATTGCTACTATCACATATATATGTTATACCATCTACTACTATACATGGTCTGAATGCCACACAGTTCTTTGGTAATGTACTATCCTTAATAGTATAGTTCTTAGCATCATCACCAAGTTTATTGACATCTAGAGTAAAGTTAGAAACAGCTTCACCATTCTTATAAACTAATGTTTTAAGATATTTGAGATTGCTTCCTTTTGCTGTAAATACCAGTCTCCTGTTATCAAGATGATTCAATATATACTGTTTAGCAAACTTCTCACTATTAGCAGTAACAGTACCTTCCTTAACATCATTAAGGAAGTCTACATAACTCCTTTCAACCCATGCACCATTTCCATCATTAGCACTAGAATCCCACTTTCTTCCTACTTTGATAGCAAGCTTCAATTCAGTAGGAGCAAGGTTCATAAAAGCTAAAGGACTGAATGTAAATCCTAGCTTATAGAAATTGTACATGAACAAGTCTCTAGCTAAGTCAGGCTCTGTTTTAAGTAACTCTGCCCAACTTTCTTTCAACTCATCTTTCTGATAAGGAGCAAGTCCACCTATTCCCTGTACATTCATACTTATATCACCAGTCTTTTCATTGGTAACAAACTGCATATACTGGAATAAAGGGAGAGACTTCAAATCAGGATTACTTTCAAGAGTATTGAATACTTCTTTAGCAAAGTGTTTAGTATAATATTCTCTGGCTGGAATACCATCTTTAGTAGGCATCTCACCATTAAATAAACTATCCTCTTGCTGAGAAAGCATATAAACAAGCATATCACTATGGATACTATTGATTGTATCAGCATCTAAGAAATTACTCTTAGTAAGTTCTGCTAATCTATTTCTAGCTCCACTATATGAAGGAGTATTATATGGATAGTAACTGTTAAGTAACATACCAGCTCTCCTGTTCATATCATACATAGCCTGTTCATAAGCCAAAGGATTCTCAATAAGACTTTTAAGATATTCCTGATTACTTCCTTGCAAGTTGGTGTTATTGGTTATAGGAGAATCTATAATATCTGTAACTTTCATATTTACAGACAAAGCATTCTTACCATTCTTAACAACAAACTTATCAATATAATTCTTGACTTTCATCTGTTGAGAATATAAATCACCAAAAGTAGAACCAACTGCATTAGAAGCTGTAAACTTAGATGAAGTAACAAACTGGGAAATATCACCTGCTACTGTCTGAATCTGAGAGAATAATTCTGCTACTTTCAATTGGTCAGCCTTGAATGACTGATTATCCATAGCATTCTTACCTTGCTCTCTCATAACTCTATCATTGACAATATTCAATGCAAGTTTGTTGATAGAGAAGTCTTCATCAGGGTTAGCTTTAGGACTTTCTGTATCATCTCCCATATAGTTCTTAACTACTTCTCTCATTGCCATATCAGCAGTAACACCATTATTAAAGCTATACTCACATATCTCTTTAATTATAGGTTGGTTAAATAACAAACCAATCTCTTGGGTTGTATAACCTATTCTAGCTAATACAGCACCAGCATCAGCAGTTATAGTATTCAAGTTCAAGAAATTCAATACAGGGTCTTTTACAGCATCTACAGAAGCTGCCAAGAACTCTGCAACATTCAAATCAGCATCAATACCTTTAGGAGCATGTAACAAATCATTATAACTATGACCAGCAAATCTAATAGGGTCCTTCAGAGTGAACTCACTCATTAAAGAGGAGAAAGCATGATTAGTATTCTGATTAGCAAATATACCAATCAACTTTCCAGCTACTTGATTCTGCTGATTATAAGTAATGATAGTCATTGGGTCTGAAGGGTCATAGTTAGGTTCTGGGTCTGACTTACTATCTTTAGCTCTTTCAGCTATAGCATTGAAGTCTACAGTTTCTCTACTTACAATACCTTCAAGATTACCAAATAACAACTCTCTTAAAGTTCTGGCAGCCTTAGAAGCATTAGCAAATCCACCTGGAGTATATCTCTGCTCAAAGGTTTCATAGTCCATAAGTCTTTCTTGAATTAACTTTATAAGCATGTTATTTCTAGCAGCTCTAGTATTATCAAGTGAAGACTTACTGAAGTCATAACTCTCAAAAGAGATATAACCTCTATCAGCAATAAACTGTGCAAAAGCTTCTTTATAACTGTAAGGCAGTCCTGCTTTATCCCAATACTTGTAAAGTCTGTTAAGAGATTCAGTATCTTCTTCTCTAGCCTCCTTCAAGACATCTTTTATGTTGGGATATGTTTCATAGAATTCCTTCCATATTTCAGCTACTTCAGAAGATGATAATTCTCTCTGTCTATACTCATTTCTCATGAAGTACAGCTTATCAATATCAAAGTCAAATCCTGCAATAGTAGTACCTTGTGCTGGAACTTTGATAGTACCTCCTGCTGTTTTCTGACTGAATCTTTTCACTCTAAGATTAATCATAGAGTAATCTCTTTCAGTAGGAATTCTATAAGCAAGGATACTTAAAGCATTAGGGAATTTCTTTTCAAGTAATGTGTTACCATCCTTATCAGTCTTGAGAGTACCATCTTCATTACAGTAATCACTGAACTCCAATGCTACTTCCTTACCATTAATATCAGTATAACTAATATCCCAAGGAATTTCACACTCTGCATATAAGATGTTATTAGGATTATTAGGGTCTACAACATAGTGTAAATCACCAGACTCTTCATATCCCTTAATACCCATTGCAGATACCTGAACAGCACTACCTCCTTTAATAGACTGCTTATTAACTCTCTTCTTGAATATACTGAATAGCATTGCAGAAGAATCATGTTCCAATGCTCCTTCAAACAAAGGTACCAAGAACTTGTCATCTCCTGTCAAAGAATATGCCAACATATTATCCATAGATTCCCTGCTATTATTGATAGTAGTCTGAAGAAGTTTATCACTTAACTTCTTTATATCAGATACTTCATTAGCAAATAAATCATAGGACTCAAGTATATTAGCTACAATAAGAGAGTTATAGAATGAAACTAGGTTTCTACCATTCAATCTTACCTCACCATATTTACCTCCAAGATTTACTTTCTTTCCACCAACATAATTCTCATAGTGATAGTCATCCATTTTAATGTTAGCCATAATAAGCTTTCTTACCTGAGTACCAAATAACTGAGAGCTATTAATATGCTCAGGTACATTAGTCTGAATTCTATAATCACCATAACTTAATTGATGGATATAAGCCTTGTCAAGTGCATTACTTAACTCTTGAGCATTAGAAGCTTTAGATATATCAGTAGAACCAAATCCACCAACCTTAACAATCTTAGTAGAACCTACCAAATCTACACCCTTAGACTCCATCCAATAGGCCATATCCCTTAACTTACTACCAGCAGGTAATAACTCTGGGATAAGTACTGCTTCAGCATACTTATGCTGAACTGGAATTTTTAACTTATCAGTACTATTTACTGCCAAGTTTTCTATAGTGTACATATAAGGTTTAATAGGTTGAAATACTACAGACATATTAGCAATTTCAGTAAGTTTGTCAGAAGGAATCTGAGCATCTTTATCATATTCAGCTCTGAGCTGTTTAATAGTATTATACACATTTTCCATTTCCTGTGTCCACTTACCAGCCATACCCATTACTTTTCTGTAGCTTTCAAGGGTTCTATATCCCTGACCATCAGTAAGAGTATTCTTAGTATAAGCTTTATATACTGGAGAGTTCTTGCCGAACTTAGCTTCAATAGCTTTCATGAATTCAGGATTAGACACTTCTGCATTTAAATTAATGTCATCAAAATAAACACATCTTTCTATTCCATCCTCACTATAAAGATTGCCATTAAAGTCTCTAGCTTCAAGGCTTAATACACTGCCTGGGGCATGTATTTCCTTATATCTCTTCTGTAAGTCTTTAGTTCCCTTATAGAATGCCGGGTCAATAGTGAACAATTGAAGCTGCTGTATAGTAGCAAACTTTGTATTCCAATAGTAGTCTGCTATTACCTCATCTATAGACTTATTACCATTTACTTCTTGACTGAAATATACATATTGTACCTCCTTTTTGTTTGTCTTAGGATTATATGCTTCTTTAGTTTCAAGAAGACCTAAGTTATTAAGGCTTGTTTTGAAGCTATTTACAGCCTCCTCCATATAGGCTTGAATAGCCTTTACAACTTCCTGCTTTGAAGGATTTTCCCCTATCATAGCTGCATACTTGCCTACAGTACCATCAGGAGATTTGTAATCCTTGTTGAGGAAAGGAAGAGCTGTATATTCATTCTCTTTACTTGAGAAGTTTTCAATAAGTGAATACCCACCTTCTTTTAACTTAGTATTAGCTGCTGATGTGAGAGCCATTCTTCTCCTCTCTTGTCTATATACATCATACAGACCATCAAGTATCTCCTGAGCAGAATATCTTTTAGCTTTAATAAACTTAGATACTCCACTATCTCCTAAGATAAATACAGGATAATAAGCATATTGACTATTAGCACTTAGCTGTCTTTCAGAGAAATATTCTGCCATCATGTCAATAGTATGTTGTTTACTAGTAAAGTTCTCAAAGCTATTATCAGAAGTTCCTAAGAATCTCTTAAATCCAAAGTTGGCAGCAAAATCTTTCTCATCTAAGCCACTCTCATAAAGGTCTCTCAACCACCTATTGAATATAGTACCATTATCCTTATCCATGAAGAAAGAAGAGTCCAAGAACTCATTTTCAATCATTCTCCTAAGACCTTGCCTGTCATTGTTAGACACAAAACTGGCAATTCTATCCATCTTGTCTCCAAGATATGAAGGAATGACATTACTGAACAAAGTAACATTATTACCATTCTTATCTTTATGCCTTACTCTAGACTCAAGTCTAAGACCTTCTCTGTTCTTAGTTACAATAGATAACATCTTGTCAATCTTCTCTCTTATAACTCCCTGCTTTGCTGTAGAGCCTGCTGGAGAAAATCTTATAAAGTCTTTGAAAGACCTATTAGACAAAGAGTACTCACCTTTATCAAGTGATTCAAGCTCCTTCTTATTAAGAATCTTGTCAGTACCAAACTCTACTAACTCACTGATAGCATCAGTAAACTTATGAAGGTCTCTACCACTAGACATAATCTTATCCAATGTTCCACCATCAATGTCTATACCCAAAGCTTCAGTAATCTTAATGAGAACTCTTTTCTTTTCTTGCCAAGAAGTTTCTTTATTGTTATAGAACTTTGGTGTAATGCTTACAGACTTACTTGGAAAATATTCCTTAACCAACTCTCTTAGACTCTGTAAGTTTTTCCAATTGATACTACCATCCTTGTTAAATACAGAGGTATTTGGATTAACCTGTTTACCCAAAGTGATACTAGTAAGGTATTGACCAGAGAGACTATTATTAACTCTATTCAATATAAGAGTCTTGAAAGTTCTTAACCCATTCTTTACCTCTTCAAGAAGGATAGAGTAAGGTTGAAAGTTCTTCTTAAAATCTCCATAGAACTGTGTCCTAAGCTGGTCATTATTTTCAAGTTCTTCTATAACAGGCTGTAACCAAGTCTGACTGTTAGAGGCATTTCTAAGCAAACCTATCATTTGTCTTTCAGATGTAACACCTCTTAATATTTCAATCAAAGACTGGTGTGCTTTAACAGGGTCAAGCATTATAGGAAAACCTAAGTCATCATATACTTCTTCTCCATTTTCAACTCTCTGAATAGAACCTAAAAGTTTTCTTACTTGTTTTCCTACAGAACCAAATGCAGAGTGCATATCAGAGGTCTCTTGCCATGCTTCTCTTTTAGACTCTGAAGCATCATATAATTCAGATAACTTATTATCATTGTAGTTATCTGGATTTGTATCATCTGCATACTCTATCTTGTCACCAAGTCTGAGCTCCTCTGTATCTCTCAATCTCATTCTAGCATGAGAGACTAGTGCTCCCCAGTTTTCAAGAACCTTCTTATAACTATTGGCTGTATCCATATCACCTTCTTCAACAGCCTCTGAATAGTATTCAAGCAAGTCATTATAAACACCTTCAAATACTGAGAATTGACCTGCCACTAGTTTACCATTTGAAACAAATCCATTACATATAACTTTCCTACTTAGGAAAGGATTAGCTTCTTGTAAGGCATCAAGTCTGTCAGAAAACATAGTAGAAATCATATTGATTCTATTAAATCTCTCTTCAGCACTAAAAGACTCCTTCAACTTCTGATAAGACTCAGATAAATTAGAACTAGTAGTCTTGATAGACTCTGCATTCATTTTTCTTAAGTCTCTTCTATATGAGATCAAGTCCTGTACAGCCTTATCAAGGTCTGATGTATCAAGTGGAGATGAGTGTGATTCATCATACATTCCTCTTAATGTAGCTACTCTATACTCATTCCAACCCTGAATTTTACTAGCAATTACATCATCAATTCCCTTAATAGGATTATAACATTTTGTACTCATATAAATTAATATTAATTTTTATGCAAAGGTAAGTAATTTAATTGTAATACACAAGCTCTTATTCAAAAAGCTAAAGGGAGGACAAGTATTTAACTTATTCTCCCTTATAAGATTACTCAACAATGTACTTGACACCATTGAATATGAGCCATTTGATTGTTAAGATATTGACTGGTCTAATACCTGACTCTTTATCAGTCTTAGTAATGTCCATTTGAATCTTATAGCCTCTAAGAACTCTATCTTCACCTTCTTCATAAGGAAGTACAGGGCTATTAACCAGCTCAGTAATAAGATTCTTTGCTGCATTTGCAACACCTTTCTTATTGTTCTTAACTGTGTCAATACTATTTGAGAACTGCTCTACAATAGCATCAATCTCCTCCTGTAACTTTCTCTTACTCTTAGGTTTATCCTGCTTCTTGAAACATACAGTAAATACCTGACCAGAATGGATGTTCTCCCAAATACTTCTAATACCAAGAGTACCATCCTTCTTATCTTCCTTCACTAATAATGGAACCTTGCTTTAACTGATTTATTTGCTCAATCCTATCAAATAAGCTTTTCTATATTAGACATAAATGTTTCAGCCTCCTGCTTAGTAACACCAATAGTTTTGATGTCTTCCTGCAATGCAGCAATTTGAGATTCCTTCTTTGCAATCTCTGACTCCATTTCTGCATGGAGATTACTTGCATTCTCATGTGCAGTCTTAAACATAGACTCAATGCTTGCCATTCTTTCACTGAAAGAAGGTGCAGCTACAACTGACTTCTTCGTACCAAAAGCCATACTTTTTTTTTAGTTATTAATATACTTTCTTGCAATAAATTCCTTCATTAAAGGCTCTGCTAACTCCTTAGCCTGAGGATGTGGAGCACCTGTAGTACCCCTTGCTCTTAGGTCAAAGAAGTGATTCCAATCAGATGTAAATCCAGTTACAACCAATTCTGTCTTTAAGGAGTTAGGTAAAACAGCTCTTGCTTCTTGTGGTTTCCAACCCAGCCTAATTAGGTCTTCATAAACAAACTCACTATTCATACATACATCATACCATTGCTTTGAAGCATCTTCTTTAGTATGGTGATACTCTGCATGAGCTAAGTAGCTTTTCTCTTCTAAATCTTTTATCCAGCAAGGGATAATGAAGGTCAATTCATTGCCAAACTTATCCTTAGAATAGTTACAATACCTTGTACTTTCCTGAGCAAAAGACATTACTCTATGCCTTACAAACTCATGTGATACACCTCTATCACATACAAAGTGTACAGTGATTCTCTTCTCATGGAACTCTGTAGGTTTACAGATATACTTTAAGTCATCAAGCCGGCCATTCTCTACCAATACTCTGTAGTTAGTAGTAATGCACTTACAACTTCCATAAAGTATATCACCATGACAATTATATACCTCTGGTCCTTCTTTAACTACTGAATACTTATTAGACTTATATTTATCAATCAGCTCAGAGTTTTCAATAACATTGAATACTTTAAGATATACTGTACCATGCTCTAACATAGCTCCATGACCAGACTTAATCATCCTATCCACAAAAGGCTTGGCAGAATCTTCTGTTATCTTATCCTCAGACTTATAACATACTCTACCTACTCTCTCAATCTGTTTATAAACTCCTTCAAGACCAGCAGGCTGATTCCATATTTCAAAACTTGGCTTAATTAGTTTCATTGCAGAACTCTTTTAATTCTTGAACACCGAATAAATCTTTAATACTTTCATTATACTTCTTTAAGTTTAGTATTCCTCAATCACTTCAAAGTCATCAACATTCCAGTCCTTCAAATCAGAGATGACTTTAACATCCTTCTTTGTTTTAGGAGCTATGTAATTCCAAGCTTTCTGAGGCAATACAATTTGCTCTTCAACTGCACCTTTAAGGTCACAGTTTGAGTAATTTATATCCTCAAAATACTCACCATCTTCATCCTTTCCAGAGTCAGTAATCTCATAGTCAGATACCTTAATCTTTACAGTTTTACTAAGGGTGACACTTACTGTGACCTCAATTTCCCTTTCAGGATTATCAGCCTGATTCCAGGGTGCATCTTTAGTATCTGCACCCATAGGATAATTATAATTGTCCATTATTTTTTTTTTCTCCTTTTAATGTCTGTTATCAAGTTATTCTCTTTAATCAGTCTTCGAGCAATTACACATTCAAGATTCTTAGGCATGCTGATATGCCTTCCCTTATCATTCACATAGATAGCATGGTCTCCATTATGTCTGCTATAATAGAAACCATTAAATTCCACTATCTTTATGAACTCTCTTGATGTATATTGTCTCATACTACACTTTCAGAATGTCTTTATACTTCTCATAAGTCTTCCTTATGACCTCTTCCCCTATTGGATGAGGTATATCAGTTGCTTCTCTGTCATATTATTTACTCTTGCTGACCACAGAGTTCAAAACTAACAAAGCATCTCTAAGGGTTTTCTTTTGAGCAGGGGTACAGTTACTTAATTCACCATACTCCTGTTCAAAAAGATATGACCTTAGATGGTTAGATAGTTTCAGAGTCTCTTTAGCCTCTGTTTTAACACTAACTTTAATCCCACTCATCTTTCTACATACCTATTATTATAGGTTTCTCTATGTCCATCTTTGAAATGAATTATAAATGTCATACTTCACCACCTAATTGCTTTATCCTGTCATTGATATACCATATAGCCTTCTTCAAATCCTCAATTTCCTTCTGATTATCTGTAAGGCTTGCATCCTGCTTATGTCCTGCCCTAAGTATATACTTAATAGCATTGCCTAAGCAAAAATCCATGTGTCTTGTTATATCAATCACCCCAATTCCACATTTATCTTTAAGCCATGTATAATGTGGAGGATGATTAACATTGTCCACTTTCTTTTGTTTCATTTTCCCAGTCTAAAAGTTTCACAAACTTGTTAAAGAAGTCTTTATACTCTCTGACATACAACTCACCATTCTCCATCCCTTGATAAATCAAAGCATTAAACCATTCTCCAGATACAGGATTCTTCATCCTGCACCTGTAGAGTGGCATATACTTATGACCTGTCTTAGGATAAACATAGGTTCTACTTCTAATCTCTTTTATCCTTAGTCTTATTACATACCATGCACCTATCACACATAATATGAATACCACTATAGGAATAGCTATTCTCCAAGTTTCCATAATTTTATAGGTTCAATGTACCCAGCAGGGCGCAATTTCTGGCACAGCTTTAATAGTTACTTTCTTACAGAAGACTGCTGCTGCATACTCCATACACTCACTTAACTTCTTAGCTTCCTGCTCTGCAATTTCTTCAGGTGGTTCTATCAGATACTCATCATGTACATCATTAGGAATGAGGACTTTGAATATAAGACCATCATTAACCAAATGATTAAAGTATCTAATACCTGCTATCTTAGTCATTGCAGCAGCAGTACCTTGTGCAATATTTATTACCCTACAGGCTCTTTATCCTGTAGTTCTATTGATTTCTCAATAGGTTGGACTATATCATTATCTCCAAAATATTTATAGATGTTATCAGCAAACTTTAATAATTCCTCCCTTGTTGCATTATTCTTCATTGTATTTGCTCTTTTAGTAATTACCCATACATTCCCTTTAATATATCCCTTAGTAGGGTCTATTCTATCAAGGGAGGGTGTATATTCATAATTACCTTTTTCTCCAGCAACAAAAGGAACTTCTAACAAAGGGCATTTATCAGGGATGACTATATCATCTATAGTCAAGTTAAATTCTAATCCTTGATTCTTAGCTCTTTGCTTGGCTGCCATTAACATTCTACTCTCAGGATGATTCCTATAATGCTTTCTCCTATTAGCTTTTATAGTTTCATTATCCACCTCTCTCCTATAAGCCATATACTCTTTATAATGCTCTCTTTTAGAAGCCCTATATTCAGACATACATTGCTTATAGGGTAAATAAATAATTAAGAGATACTCAGCACTCTTGTCCATTTCAGCATAGATTCCTCCTTAGCTTACTTTGATTAGTCTCTGAACCTTACTTGCATTTCTACAAGCTTTGGCTGCTGATTAGCATAGATTTCTCCTTAGCTTTCCAGCAATTCACTGAGTTTTTCATATAGCATCACTACTATATGCCCCCACAATTAAGGGATAGTTACATGACTGATTATCAGAAGCACTCTTTCTCTTCCATAAGTGTTTCATCACTGACACATATACAGTCTCCCTGTTAATATCAATGAATCTTTCCTCTACCTTACTTGCTTTTTTAACCTTATATGAATACCTAACAGCTATTTCTTCAATAGGCTTTCCCTCAGCAAATCTCTTAGCAATTTCTTGCATGACAGATGGTGGAATCTCAGATATTACTCTGCCACTATCTCTTGCAGCTTTGTATATATCCCAGAAATCTTCCATACCATTCTTTCTCCTTTCAATACCTTTCAGTATAGGATAGTCATAGATATATGCCCTTAGTCCAGTTATCTTTGAGATTAGGATATAGCCTCTATTCCACATATCTCTCTTCTGTACCTTGAAATAGCTTGCTATACCATTAAATCTCTTGAAATAGTTGTTATAAATCTCAGTTGCAAAGTCCACAGGAATATTACAATTAGTTGCCATTGTAGGAGCTTGACCATTATAATTGAAACAGAACCTTGCCTTCTTAGCCAAATCTCTAAGGTCTTTTCTTACCTTCTTGACATCCTTCTCTGCAACCCCATCAAGGTCTTTAGGGAAACACATCTTGGCTACAAAGGAGTGTCCATCTCTTTGATTAGGGTCATTGTAGAATGCAATCCACTCCTTATCATTAGACAACTCAGTGAACACATGACCCTCTTGGTCTCCATAATCACAATCTACTAACAAATGTCCCTTTTCAGGTACAAATGCTGCTCTTGTTTCTTCTGTAGCTGGAAGCTGCTGAACATTGACACTCTTATCATTTGCTTGTGTAGAAGTGTCCTTGTTTTCATCTTCCTCCTCTGCAATATCATCATCTTTAGTCTTACCTCCTTTACCTTTTCCTCCTGAGCCACAACTCAATCTACCAGTATCCATCATTTGATTGAATGTTGGGTGGATTCTTTGTGTAACAGGATTAATGGCATCAAGGAAGTTTTGACCAAAAGATGTTACTACCTTGAAAGCTGCTGAATATTCCAAGTATAAAGGAACAATACTACTCTTACTTGCCTGCAATTCTATAAACTTAGACTCCACAGACTTTTTCATCTTGCCTGTTTTCTTGTCTTTAACCAATAGGTCAAATCCAAGCTCTTCAAACAATCTGATTACCTGCTTGGAACTATTCCAGTTAATAATACATTGAGGTCCAGTATCAAACTCAGAGAATAATGAAGGTTGTGGTATTACCACATACACATTATCTGCAAGTTTGGCTGGCTTACCTTTCTTGTGAGTATCATAGTTTCTTGCAATGAGGGAAGGGTCATCCTTTTTCATTACATAATCTACTACCCAATCATTAAGTTTCTGCTCAGCAATCCTTAACCTCTCTGCATCTTTAGCCATCTTAGCCTTCCACTTAACAGGGTCAAGTTTAATGCCACAATATTCAATATATGCAAGGACTCTTACAAACTCATTCTCAATATCAAGTGCCACTTTTTGACCTCTTGCATTGATAGTAATAAGCTGCAAGTTCATAATATCCTCAAGATGCACAACATCATTTGCTGCATAAACTATAACCTCTTCTGTCATACCTGCATGTATCTGTCCTCTGACAGTCTTGTCAAGATAGATATGTAAATACCTATCACAACAAGCCTGCAAGGACAAAGATACAATGCCAGGTGGAAATCCAAGAAATAGAATCTTCTCAGCTAAATAAGTATCATAGACATTTCTGACTACAATATGTTCCTTATACAGCCATCTTAAATCAAACTTTGCATTATGAATGATGAATAGTCTGTCACTTTCAAGATAATCCTTATACTGCTTGACATCAATAGCCATACAGTCTATTACAACTTGATTTTCCTTATTGCCAAGTTGAAGAGTAAGTAATCTACCCTGCCATATCTCCGTACCTGTAGTTTCAGTATCTAAACCTACTACTCGAAGAGGCTCTAATATTTTAAGAGACTCTTCTACAGAAATACATTTATACTTAGCATCAGGAAACTCAAATAGTTCTCTCTGACCAGTAACAAAATATATCATCATTCAAATGTTATAGTCCATCCATAAACCTCAACAAAGTCTATAGATTTGACAACTGCTTTGGCTTCCTCAAGCTCCTGACCTTCTATAATTATTGGACCTTCTAATGGATTAATAAACTTATGTATGTGGCATACACCTCCCACTTCACCAACTCTTAATGTAGGCACATCAGCCTTAAGTACATAAGTTTTTGATTCAGAACCATCAGGCTTAGGCATCTTCTTGAGATAGTTTACAGCTTTGTATCCAGACCTAAGTTTTATAATATCTTCCATTATTTCTTAGAATAGGCAATTAACTCTTTAAAATCTAGTACATATTGGTACTTATGAAAGAATTGACTTCCTAGTATTCCAGAAAGTGTCACTCCACTCTCTTCTTTTATATTACCAAAGGCATTACTCATATCTAGAACTTGAAAATCCTCTTTATAGTTTTCCCCTTTATAGTCTAATTGTGCTCTTACATAAGACACTGGAACCTTATTACCTTCAACACCAAATACTGTACCAACATCTTTCAGTTTTTCACAAGTAAGGCTATCTAATATATTTGAGTCTACTATGGATATTGTAGCCCCAGTATCTAGTAGAAAATTAAACTTTTTGCCATTATTATAAAATGTGATAACTGGCAAATCTACTAAATCCATTGCCTCTTTGAAAGACATATTTACCCTTTTACTTTGCTTACAGTAATCTTCTGCACCATTAATAATAACAGCTAAGATGATTACTGCAAGCAATATACCCACCATTTCTAATATCATGCTTCATGCTTTTTTTTTCATTATTACTTAATTCCTGTTGAGCCAAATCCTAATCTATTTTCATTACCCAAATCATCTACTTCCACAAGTTCAATACCTGAACTTAGCAGCCATTTAATCTTCTGCCACATAGTAGCTTTCTGACTAAGCTGTATCCTAAATTGACAGATTCTGTCACCTGCTTCAATAGTGGTCTCTCTCATAGGAGAACATACATAGTGCCACTGGTCATCATTGCCATTATATGTGTTATCTATTACACCTTGACCATTTGGGATGAATAATCTTAACTTTTTAGGACCACTACTCCTTGAATCAATAATAGCTTCAAATCCTTGTGGTAGTTGCATTGCAACTCCAAGAGGAATATAATAGGTAGGAATTTCTACATCCCTATAACTTACCCTCTCTCCTTCAATGGTCTTCCTTCTGAGGACATCAGACTGTGGTGCAGGAATAGTAATATCTACTGCTGATTTCAAATCAACCCAATCACCATTCTCATTAATCACAGGCATACATCCCTTAGCCAATACTTTTACTTTAATTTTCAGTTTCATGTTTCCAAAATTTATTTGTTATATTTACCAACTCCTTTCCATTAACCTTATAGAATCTCTGATTAGTAGTTCTACTGTTAAGTGGACCAAACTCTTCCTTATAAGGTCCAAGTTTTATATAGTCAAAGTTGCATAGGTCAATATTATTATTCAACTCTTGCCTACCACTATACCAAGCTACCTTTATAGAACCATAATGGTTGATAATGAAAGAAGCCAAAGTATTTATTTTGTCTGGCTCTGCATCACCTCCCATAAGGGCTATACAGCTAATTCCACTGTTCTTCTTGATAAGTTTCCTTACTTCATTGAAAGTTAATTCAGTACCTATATCCTGTGCCAAGTAAGAGCTATGACAGTTTTTGCACCCATTTTTACATCCTGTAATATTTATACATAATGTAATTTCGTCAGGCACCTCTGCAAATGTTACTTGAGTATTCAAATATTTCAACATATCTTTTAACTATATTAAGGTTATCTATAGGTAGGGGATATTTTTCCACTAAGGTATTAAGATATTCCATATCTCTATCCTTCTTATAAGCAACTGCCTCTTCCAAAGTTTTGAAATTTCTATTAACCTTAGCAAACTTCCTCCTCAATCTAACACAATATGTATTATGAGGAGTAAGATAAATACCCTTACCTATAGTTGAAATAAAAGTGTTAATCTCTGGAGGTAAGAGAATACAAGTATTAGGAGAGTATATTTTGGGAATATTTAGTATAAGAGATTTGCAATCTTTATCTATTTCAAGACTATGACTACTATCTCCATTTTCTTCATACCATCTCCTAAAATTTGAATATATCTTGAACTCTTCTGATACTATTATCCCCTTAGCTCCATAAGTACTGTAAGCAGGACATTTAGGGTCATAACATCTCCTCTCCATATTCTTCCAAACATTATAAATATGCTTATCAGTAATAGACTCATCACAGATAAATCCATATTCATCTCTCTTATCTGGATTAGAGACATTACCATATTGGGCACTATCTAATCTAAAATATAGCCTTCTGGTGTATCCCTCAAAATGTCCTGTGTAATAGTACCTATTCCTTACTTTCTTTGTTGATTTACCTTCTATTACCAAGACATCACCACAACTTTGTAAAATTTTATCTTCCATACTAAATTATTTTGATGAAAAGGTACTAAAAATAATGCAAATAACAAAATCTTAAGGACAAATTATACACCTTTACTATAAACTCTTTTGTTAGCTTCAATCTGCCTATCTTTACCAAATGATTTAATAGGTCTTAAATACCCTATCACTCTTGTATATTGAGTAATATTCTTACTATGGCACTTTGGGCATTCAGTGATAGGATGCTTAGTAATGTAGCCACAATCATCACACTTACTATTAGGAATATTAAATGTGAAGTAGTTAGTTCCATTAGCTATTGCAAAGTCTATCAGCTTGAGATACTGCTCCTTACTCAGGTGGTCTTCAAGATTAATATGAGCTGCACTGCCTCCATCAGTATATTGATAAGTCTGCCTTCCATGAAGAATAAACTTGTCAAGTACTGAAGTATCATCATGTGCATCATAGAAGTATGAATTGTACAGATTCTCATCCTCTGGAACCCAATATCCATCTTCCTTATCCCAATTATAATTCTTTCCTCCTAACCCTTCAGCAGGTACTACCTCAGAATTGAATAGGAATGGTCTATTGGCATTATGGATAGAATGTATCTTGTTCTGCTCTTTGATAGTACCAAGAACCAGTTGCAAGAACTCAATATACTCCTTGTTGTTGCCAACAGTCATACCTAAGAATCTTGCAGCCTCATTCAAGCCATTGATACCTATAGTACTATATAACTTACTGATATGGATATATCCACCATTTGAAGCAGCAAACATACCCTTATCTTCAAGTTCATATAGCATTGTCTTAAATGCAATATGGTACTTGTAGACTCTTTGGAGAATATCTACTAAGTAATCTCTAAGAAATGAAGTATTTTCTTTCCATCCTCCATTCCTCTTCAATCCATAAGCCTTATTACAATCCTGTACAATCCTATTGATATTAAGAGTAATAACATTGCATGAGCCAGTCATTACACCAGTAAGACCTGATGTAGGATTGAAGGTATTCTCTGCAAGTTCATTCCTTAATCTACAACATGATGCAAGACTATCAGCACTATCTGATATATAGGTGAAGAAGCTATGACCCTCTGCATACATCTCAGCAGTAAAGTCCTTATAGTCTTTATCTATAATATCATTGGTCTTAGGGTCATACACCATAGCCATTGTCTCTACAGGGAATGTAAGAATCTGTTTGGTTCTCAGCTTATTGAAGAACTTCATAAACAGCCTTTGCAGACAATCTACTGCTTCCCATTGAGGCTTAGTACCATCAGGATAATAGAACTCTCCAAACAGTGAATCAAAGTAAGTATGGTCATAATAGGACACATTAGTAAATGGACTTTGATATGACCTATTACCAGCAGGCTGATTTACACCATAGATAAACTGCTTGAATGCTTTATATATGGCATCCCTTACAGTCCTCTGCTTGTTACAATGGTCTGTAGTAGTTACTACATCCAACTTTTCATACCAATTAGGACCAAATTCCTGTACAATGTAATAGTTGAGGGCAATAAAATATTCACCTACTGCCACTGCACCTTTACACTGAGAAGATAGCAAGAAGATAAGATTGGTTACTTGACCACTGAATGATTGCAGGTCATTAGGAGGTGTTGGAGTGATACCATCAATATTGCCAACTCCTTCCATCATAAGAGGATACAGACTCACAGCCATACAATACTGCTTCAAGACAGGAGTAGTTGCTTCATCATGTGTATAAATGGCATGAGAGTTCAAATCCTCTTCATACTTCTTGGCTACTTCAGGATACATTTCATTCAGCTTGTCTTTCATTCTTTGCCTCTGAATAACCCTATTAGTAGTCTTATATACTTCACCCTCAAGGTTGGCAACATTCTTCATAGTTACATTTGCATTGGCATCTGTCTCTGATGAAGTAGCTGCATTCTCATTAGATTGACTATACTCATTCATATAGTCAATTCTTTCCCTAATGAATCTTGCCTGCTTATGCTGTTCCCTATAAATGATATATCTCTTTGCTGCATCAAAGTGTTTATCATTCATAAGAACATCCTCAACCTTATTCTGTATCTCCTCAATACCTATAGTATCTCCTTCCAAAGTGCCAAATAAAGCACCCAGCATATCATACAGATACTGAGGCATTTTCTTGTTGCAAGACTTAAAGGCTTTCTCTACAGCACTTATAATCTTATCAACATTAAATTCCTCTATACTGCCATCTCTTTTTATTACTTGCATATTACAATGTATTTAACCATTCTCTTAAATCATTAGAACCAGTTTCATTAATACCCACAGGAACTCTTGGTCTGGAAGTGAGATAAGAAGAAAGCTCTTCTCCTATCACAAAAGGACTTCTCATTTCTATTTGGTCATTCTTTCCAAATTTCAATGTACCTACTGCCTGTGTAAATGGACAAGTCCACACCAATGGGACAAGGATTCTCCTATTGACTACAATGAAATCATAGTCAAGCAGCTTGAAGTCTTTGAAGTACTCATCCTTATCCATATTCTGCCTTATAATAGCCCAATATAGTCTGGCTTGAATATCCATTATCTTCCAGATAAGTTGTTAATTTATCTGCGTTCTCTTATGAACTGCTATATGTTACCATATAGATGAGACTATATCATCATCCTAATTTCTTAGGAGCCTCGCACTTCCACTCACTTGAGTGTACTCCCATAAAGGGATAGTCGTTGCACCTTCCTTATTATTAAGGCTTGGCTCAGGATTGTCCTAGAATAACCCATTTATATATTATAGGCTGTTATATTTCAAACAATTTTAGACCTATATATTAAATTTCAAGTCTTAGGATGTTCCCTGAATTCACGAGGTTTTTTATTATTGCAGATTACTCTGCCGAGATACAATATTCTTTATATTTATTATATTTTCTTTGAAGATATATAGTAGCATCCTGATATAGATAATCAAGTATTCTTTTACATACATTCTTTCCACTATAGTGAATAGTGACAGCAATAGTAGACTTTCTATGCTTTAGCCCATTATCAACAACTCCTACATTATTTATTAAATGCTCTTGCATTTTTCTAAGAGGATTTTCCATTCCAGTAATATTAAATTGGTAAATTAGACTATTTTCAGTTCTATCTTTTCTTTTTGTTACAGAAAAACAGCCATCACCATCATAATACCCTCTTATAAAATGTCTCATTAATTTATAATCTAATTGAGGAATTTGCAATGTGTAAGTCTTTGCTTGACTTAACCCATATTCAGACAACTTATATCAAATCTCCAAATTAATAAATAAATTACTTATTTTTCATATCTCCAATCTACAAAGGATTTATAGAAATCCCACTCTGTATGGGAACTTGTTTTCAAATCTACTGGCTTTACCCACTTCTCTTTATGATTGACTATGATTAAGTCAGCCATATTTTTATACTTTACACCATTAAACTCTCCTTTGAACTTCAACTGATAGAATCTTTCAATATCTGGCTCAAATGGATTGTCCTCTGCAAAGTAGAATTGAGTGGATTTGCTCCCTTTCAATGCTCTTACTGCACTGCACACATCTTGATAGGTCTGAGTATCAAGTATAGTCTTACTGCCTGCTATAAATAACAGGTTATAGTAGTCAGCTCCTTTCTCCTTGATAACTTTAGCCCTTGTCTCAGGCTTCCAGTTCATCTGATAACTCTGATATTCAGTCTCCTTAATGATTGCATCATCAGGAATTGTGATAAGACTCCTATAAGAATCTCCATACTGACTGAACAAAGATTTTACCATCTTTGTAATAGAGTCTGGAGTAGAAGGAAACTCAGCAACCATAAACCTTTCATCAAACTCTTCTTGACCACCTGTGATAATACTGTCTACAGCACTACCAAAGGTAAGAGAAGGTGTTTCTAACCTGTCAAATAACTTATCCAAGTTATTGAATCCCTCCCTCTCATATCTTGCAAGGGTTGAATAGCTTAATGCTGAGTCCCTTCTATACTCCTCTTCTGTTATATTAAGAGATATATCAGATAGCTTTTTCTTGATTGTATTCATAGAAAAAAAAATATTATTTCTCTGGGTCATATATTCCTAGTCCCATGCAATATATATCTACCATAGACTTTAAAGATAAAAGGTTATCAATATCTACTGACATCAAAGGGCTGCTTACATCCCCTATAATCTTAGCCCTTTTAACTTTATACACTGCTGAGTTAACTAAATCTTGTAAAAACTCAAAATTTCTTTCTCTTATGAATTTATTTGCCAATTCAATATCTTTTGTGGGAAGTGCATATATAAGCCTCTCAATATCAGTCAGTATTCCCATAATTTCTAATTATATTTATAGCTTGTAAGAGCTGCTTCTTAGTATACACTTCAAAGTATATACTTTTTTGTCCTGTACTATTATATATGTCATCAAGTAGCTTTCTAAACATTTTTTTCTTATAAGGAAATACATCATTGGTAAATCCTTTACATTCTATCCAAATGTCCAAATTATTATATCTTACATATATATCAGGAGTATATGTAATGGGTTGAATTAGCCCATTACATAGTCTAAGTTCCTTACTACTTTGCCTACCTAAAGATTCAACCCTTTTCTTCTGTTGTGTATTAGTCTCTTTATCATAAAAGGGAGTTATGGGAACAAAAGAAGGAAAAAGGATGAATTTCTTTGGTTCATATTTAGGAGCAAATCCATATTCTTCAAGACAAGTAAAACATGTTTTCTCTAATATACTTTTGAAAGTTATATTCTTAGCAGCACATACAGTAGCATTCCTAATCTTCTTATTTTCCACTTTTGAACATTTCCTTAAGAATGTCTCTTGTAATTTTGCAGGCAATCTTCGCATTACTCATAGACCTGAATGCTGCAAAGTTCTTATAGTTCTTGATATGAGCCTTATTAGCCTTGGTAATTCTACCATCAAGCATAGAGATTACATAAATCTCAGGACTCTTCTCAATATGGTCCTCATACTTCTTGTCCAACTCAATGGCTACTTCTCTAAGTACCATAGAGAATGCAGCAGCAGGAAGAATACTATCTACACTGTTAAGGTAGTTATAGACCTTCTCCATCTTCCAACCAAGTCTCTCTGCAATCTTCTGAATGTAGTACTCCAACTCCATAGGAACCTCAGATTCAACCACAGCAGACTTTACAGGCTTGGTAGTAGTAACAATGCCAGCCTCAAGGAGTTTAGGAAGAATGTCCTTAGTCACTATAATGTGCTGAGCTACAATGCCCTTACCAAAGGAGGAGTCTTTCACTTTAGATACTTTAGTCAGAGTGTCTCCAATCTGTACTTCCTTACCATTTGTCAAATAAATCTTTTCCATTTTTTTTTGTTTAATATTAATACTCTTCGTACCATTTTATAGGCGCACCATAAATCTCTTTTACCTTATTACTTATATCAACAAATAGCTGATGTGGCATCTTAGTACCACTCCTTGCAAAATATGCAGGATGTTCAATCTCTATAATATGATTGAACCTATCATTAATATAAGGTTTGAAGGTTTGGGCTTGTCTGCCAAACAATACATATACTATAGCTGTATTATATTCAGACAAGTTCTTTAGCAATTTAGCTATGAAAGGTCTCCACAACATCACATGGGAACCTATCCTATTCATTTCTACAGTGAGTGCAGAGTTTATCATTAGTATTCCTTGTTTAGACCAACTCTCAAGAGAGTTGTCAAAGGTAATACAATAATGTGGAACTTCAAAATTAATTGCTGCTTCTTTAACAACATTTAATGAAGGAGATAAGTTATCCTCATCAACTTCCTTTCTATTCCCGAATAATACTCCAGTTGCCACTCCCTTTTGTGGATAAGGCAATTTGTTATCCTAACAGCTCTTTATCTGCTAGTTCTACATGTTACCATATAGTTCGGACTATATCTTCATTGTTTCCAATGCAGGGCACTCGTGTCAGGTTTATTATTTGAGCTATTCACCTGTTAGTCTCTGAACCTTCTACATACTTTTATGCTCTTCTGTAGCTTGGCTGCTGATTGACTCATTGAGTTGTTCCAGCAATTCACCCTGTTTATTCAGAACCCTTCTTTTACTATAAGTAATTAATTTATATTGCATGGATGGAATAATATAATCTTTAATCAGTTCTACAAGTTTAGGAAAATCCTTAGCTTGCAGATACATACTATTATCATGTTTACCTACAGTAAAATGTAGACCAAATTTATCTAATAATATACTAGCTAAACCTAAAGCATCTATATTTTTCACAAATTCCTTAAAGACTCTTTTATGACCATTAGAATCACCTAATATTGCAACATTATAATTAAAATTATTTATAGTTTATTATCAAAATCCTGACCTAACATAACTACTTTCAAGTCATTGAGAGGACAAAGCTCGAATGCTCTGAATACATCAGATTGGGCAGGACACAATGGTTTCCTCCTGTATTCTTGCCCAACCTTAGCCATTACATTATTAAGCTCTGTCCTATCAATTACCTTCATCCAATCTCCAAAGTATTCATCTAATGTCATATCAACATCATTATGTCATCAATATTGTCAATAAGGCACTTATTCAGTGCATCATTAGAGCAGGTAGATGGGGTAGGTTTAATAGGTTCTATAAAGAACTTATTGAAATTATCTACTATGACCTTTACTTTCCTGTCCTCTGGATTACTGCTGAAATTGTAATTGCTTCTTGGGAAATTTACATCCATACTTGTATAATAGGGAATCAATTTCTTGATGATACCTTTATTAATCAACTTATCAGACTCTAAGAATACTTTGGGACTGACATGGCACACAGGTCTGTAATAGACCATAATATTACCATTATCCTCAGTATGTACACTTCTTGCAATTAATGTACATAATAGTAATGGAGTGTAGCTCTCATCAAAGATGATACCTTTACCACCATAATACACTTCACCCTTATTGGTAGTTATCTTCTGCAATCTTTTACCATATCCTACATTAGCAAATAATTGAGTTATGATACTATCAAAGGTTCTTCTCTCTTGGCTTGGTGCATTATCATATAATGGCAGTATTATCCTCTTGATTCCCATAATTGTGGGATAATCTATATTGTCTGAGACCAGCTTTTCAAAGTGTTCTCTTGCAATCACAGGTATCTCTACCTCATCATTGTTTACTTCAATGACAAGGCTTCTTCTAAATACATTGTTACTATCAAGAGACAGATTCATTTCAAGTTGGTCTGGACCATCAAACTCCCTGCTATTGAAAACACCCATTACATTATATGTAAATCTTAGGTTAAATTCCATTATACTTCAGTTTTAAGATACATTGTTTCTGCATTATATGTGGTAAGGAATGGCAGGTCTCTATCAATGAAAGGCTCACATTGATTAGCACAGAAGTTTACAAACAAATTAACCATATAAGATGCAATCATATTTGCACAGAAGGTAGTTTGTTTATAGGAGCAGATAGTTTCATCAGCTTCTGCATCAGAGAATAGGAATTCTTTATTGTACCTATTGATGTTGTACTTATCATCTCCCTTGATACACAATACCTGAAACTCTTCTGCTGCTAATCTGCCATCAATAAATAAGCAATTCTTTCTCTCCTCTCCTGGTTTGAATTGAACATGATTTACCCATTTATTAAAGAAGAGTCTTCTTGCTGCCATATTATCAAAGCCACAAATCATAATGTCTGATGCTTCAGATTCATTGGTAAATCTCTCATTTATTGCAAAGACACTGCTATAGCCAGCATAGTTTCTAATCATCTCAGCCAGTGCAGATACTTTAGTTCTGCCTAAATCAGACTGACCATATAACTGACCTGACATATTAACAGCTTCTACTATGTCATCATCATAGATAAACATAGAAGCTGGCTTCATCCTTGCCAATAAGAAGCCTACATAACTACCAATACCACCTACACCTGCCAAAATGACAGTCTTCTTCTGAATGTTCTCATACCAAATGGCAGAACTAAACCTACTTGTAGCTTCATCCACAAGCAAAGTTGCAGAGTTTGTAGGTATTTCCTGATGTGCATCCTCTACAGCTTGGTCAAGGATAGCCTGTTCTTCTTCTGAAAGTCCAGAGCTAATACTATCACCATCATTTTCCATAGGATTATCTGATTCAGGTATAGTACTCTCATTGAGGTCCTCTATAAAAGAATTATAAGCTTCCTGTAAAGTTGCAGGAAGGCTTTCTTGGGCTGTTACTTCTTCATTCATAATATTAAATATTTTTGAAGTGCATCAATATACCCTTTGATATAATCATTTTCAGGGAGTTTTGTAAGCTCCTCTATCATATCATGGGCACAAATAGCACAAATTTCTGTTTCATCAAAGCCAAGCTCTTCCAACTTCTCATCTGTCACATGCCATGTCAGATATTCTGCATAGGTATCTGCCCACATTTTGAAATTTTTCATGCCTTCTTCACCCTTACCAAATCTCTTTTCATACAATGCAGGCATTAACTTAGCCCATTTGGTAATGTCAATCTTACTATCATTAGAGATAATAATGCTGCCTGTAATCAATTGAAGTACAAGAAACTTCAAAGTAACTTTATCAAATGATATTTGACCATAAGGTATGTCATATTCCTCTTCAAATGGCAAGTCATCTATATCATCAAAAAGAGTTGGCTGAACTACATTAGGCTTATTAGCTTCCTCCTTGACAAGATTTGCTGGACCTGCCTTTGTACCATAGGAATTAGCAATAACAGGCTTATAACCACCTTGATATGTAGGTGTCTGAGCTTCCTCGGCTTTTTCTGCCCTTTCTGCTTTAGCTTGCTTGATTTCCTCAAGCCTTGCTGCTATGTCTGGGAATGAAAATGTTTCATTTTCATTCTCTATTTTAAGGTAGAACCATTCAATCTCATCTACATTGCTTACATATTTCTTAGTATCACACTTTTCACCATCACCAAAGAACTCATAAGACACAGATTCTTTGACCTGCTTTGATTTAACCCTCCTTGTAATTGCAGCAGTATAAGTACCTGCATTATTCACAATGAGAGATACAAAGTTATTTCTATCCCTACCTTCCTCCTCCAGAGTAGCAGTATCTGTACTACTAAAGAAAGTACTCATATTGTTATGGGAATGTATAAGACCCATTTGGCAATCAAGTAGCTCAGGATTCTCACACATATAGGCTATCACATCAGGATTCATATCAAACTCTGTATAGGTTTGAGTACCAATATCCATAATGTAAATATCCACACATCTTATTATAAGGTCATTATTTTCAAATGAACCTTCATGTGTAAAGAATAATGTACCTGACCATTCAGTACTCCACACCTTTTGGCAGGCAAATCTTATCTTTCTCTCCACTTCTGCTGGGATAATCAGCTTATAATTATAAGTACCTGACTTCTGTACCAAGCTGATTACTTTCGTGGGTTGCTTTGTTTCTTCCATATCTGTAGTTTAACACTTTAAGAATTATATTTAATATATACAGTGCAGTCTGAGTATTGAGTATTATACTCTTGTTCTCATTCCTTACTTCCGCAATGTCTGTAATGCTAATGGTAATCTCTCTACCCTTGAACATACATACCTTCTTACCTATATAACCTAAATAGTTATCCACATTGGTTCTGCCTGTCTCATAGTAAATCTTACCATTATCTATGATACATTCTTTCAAGATACCTTTACTCTTCAATTCTGCAAACTTGGCAGTTAGCTCCTCTTTATTAAACTGGTCATTATACCACTTAATAAACTCATTACTAATAAGTACAATAAATTCAATGAGTGACATACCAATAGAATAAGAGCCATTGACATAGTTAAATTTGAGTTTCTTAGAGCTAATAAAGTACCTTACAAACTCCCTGAATTTATCAGGAGTAATGACACTTCCATAGTAATTAGGAGACAGATATGTAATGAATCTATCTACACCTACTTCCATATCATTGGTACCTAACTTCTCCAAGTAATTATAAGGTACTCCAGCAATAGATTCTACAGTCACATACTTACTCAGTTCAAGGCAGAACATATCCCATATATCCTCATCATAATCCCTATTGAGGGCACTAATAGTACCATTAATAGGACCACTGCCTGTACAAGGATTTTGGAATTGGGTGAAATCCCCTGTAGGGATATTATTGATATGACTGTGCATGTAATGACTTTTGAAGTGAAGCAGGGTATACTCTGACCTGTTAAGTGTGAATCCTCCATTCAGTGTACCATTATAAGACACCTTTACTTTAGCCCATAAGTGATTAATATCCACAAATCTATCATGCTCATTAGTCACTCTTACATGAGGGAAATGCACAAGTATGAATATGCCATTGAACTTAGCATTACCAATTCTTTCCTTTACTGTAGTATTTGTAAGCACATTTACAACCTTTTCTACCTGGTCTCCAGGTAAATCAGTAATAGACCATGTTTTATACATGCTCCAGTCATTCATGTTCATGCTTACAATATTACCATCAGGAATATAAGTAGATAAAGGCTCTATATTCATCCAAGATTTGAACTTGTCCAAACTCCAATATCCTTGCATATCAACTTTATCCTCTCCAAAGAAATCATTGAATATGCCTAATACTCGAAGTGGCTTGTCCATCAAGGAGTTATATAGTTCCTCTATCTTCTCCTCAATTTCCATATCTCTAAATTTAATTGTTTCTCCACTCATATTACTGTAAAAAAAATAGGTAAGGGGGTATCTCTACCCTCTTACCTATTGTCTGTTATTAATGAATACTCATTCCTTCAAACATATCATTAATCTCATCATCAGAGTAAGGAGAAGCTGACTTAGGCTTATACTCCTCAGATGGTGCAACTTCTACTGTACCCCCAAGAATATCAAGCACTTTCTCTTTCTCATAATCTTCAATTGTGCCATTATCCTCAAGAATTTCTACCAACTTGTTGATAGCAGTTCTTGCTACTGCACCCCCAAGAATACCAAGCACTTTGTCCTCAAGAACTTCCACTAACTTGCTGATAGCAGTTCTTGCTACAGTATCAACACACTCACCACCATTACATGCAGGTGCTACAGGAGCAGGTTTTGAAGCACCATTGCTCTGTACCAATTCAATAAGGTCAGCAGTCTTACACATAGTGAAGTTTTTGCCAAACTTCTTAAGGCAAGCATCTTGAAGACCCATTCTCTTGATTTCAGCATATACCTCCATTCTACTCATTGCACCAGACCTAATTTTCTTGTTGGTGTTAGTAAGCATGAAAACCAACTCATTTGTGGTAGTGCCCTTGTAAGGAACATCATGTGGCAGAATTGAAGCATCATTCTTCAATTCAACCTTTGATGTACCTTCAAAGAAGGTCATGCCATCATAGTCAATATCATTGGCTCTCAGGTCACTTTTCAACTCAGCAAGGGTTGTGGCTGCTGACATAATAACACTCTTCTTCTGACTCTTAGTTTGTACGACTGTAATTTTTCTTACTTCCATGTCTTCACTTTTTTTTTTATAAATTGAACTTATTGAAACTTTAATCTATGCAAAAGGGCAAATCATTGTCCTCTTGTCTTGAAGAGTTGAATAAAGGCTTGATTATTCTAAGGAACTCATCTTTACCCTTAGCCTTATACAAGTCTGAAATATCTTTCCCTTCATTAAAGGGTGGCAATACTACATTAGTAAATCCTGTTTCCTCAGCTAACTTCTGAGCATCTTTCAATCCTGGCTCATCATTATCCAAGCAAATGAAGACTTGTTTATATCTTCTTTTCAGTTCACTAATTGCAGTATCACTCATCCTATATCCCTCACCCTGTATTGCAAGAGAGGGTATTCCTGTGTTAGCCCATAGACATAAAGCATCTTTCAATGAGGAGCAAATGCAAATTTGCTCTCCATATTCAGGTACTTTAGTCCATAGACTTACCACAGAAGTGTCATGTTTATTACTCCATTTATAACCACCTTTGTTAAATGGCTGATAGATTTTGAGAGTAACCTTACCTTCCTTATGTTCTACATAAGCATAGGCATATCTGTCAGCTCCAAATACATACTTATTACCATCTTTGATGACAATCTTATGTGATATTGGATAAACTTCTGCATACTTCAGCCAGTCAAGACTTATTCCATAGGATGCCCAATACTCAATATCATGAGGTGCCCAATCTCTGACTTTACATTGCAGCTCTGTATTATTGAGCTTGAAAATCTTAGGAGTTAAGTGTTGCTTTGAAGTATTTATACCTAGGTCTTTTGTACTGAACTTAGAAATATCATGAGCTATCTTGGCAAGAGCTTCTATATAATTGCATCCCCACAACTTGCAAAGAATATCAAAAGTATTTCCTCTGTCCTTAGTTGCAAAGTCTACATAGTAGACTCTATGCCCATCTCTGGAATAAAGTCCAAAGGAAGCCTTATTATCTATTCTTAAAGGAGAATGAATTACACAGGGAATTTCTGTAACTCCAAGATAATAAGCTAAAATATCTGCTTCTGTAGTTTTACTTAGAATATCATCTAAAGTCACAGAAGGATTACTCTTGCCAATAGCCATAACTGTTTAGATTAAAAGTTATTATTTACCAAAATCCCAAGGAGAAGACTCTTCTGCCTTAGGGAAAGGCATGTCACTTGAGCCTGAGTTGTTGAAGTCAGTAGCTTCTACAGTATATTCTCTAAAGGGTTTAATATCATACTCCACATTAGAGAATGCTCCGGCATTCTTTCTTTCTTGTAAGTCCTTATCTATTTCACTGTAATCTCTTGCTCTATTTCTAAGTACTTTGTTAGTATATACTGCCTGATATTGTTTTCCATCCTCAGTAGTTCTTACTCCAAACATCACCTTGACTTTATTCTTAGGCATAAGCTTAGGAACTTCATTAAGTTCAGAGAAATCTCCCTTAAACAGCTTATCCATATCAATGGAACATTCACACTCCTCCATGTTAGCTACTTGGGGGTTCTTAACCCATTCACCATTAACATAGGAAAGTACTTCATCAAAATTAAGATAGCTCTTAATAAATTCAATAAGTTGTATTTCTCCATTATAGGCAGGCCTGTATTCAGTAGTAATTCTAAGGGCTTTACCAGTGCTACTTTTAAGAGTTGCTTTATTTTTCAGGTCCTCTGGGGTAGCCCAAGCACTATAACCATATTTATCAATTACTTGTACCTTAGTTTTGTCTCTATTATACCTATAGGATTTATCTACAAAGAAAGTCATAGGAATAATTATATCTTCCTCTACATCTGGTTTGACATAGAAAGTAACCATAACTTGAGGTACATTCTTACCATCTACCTCTCTTTCTCTCAGATATTCAGGCTCAGAGTCTATTTCTGCATTCAACAGTTTATTTCTTTCTTCTTTTGTGGGATTAACTGCTAAAACATATACAGGAGAAGCACCAATATACCTCTTAATACTTCCACCTTCTTTACTCTCTACTGCTTTACCAAAAGCCATAAAACTAAAATTAATATTTTTATTCATTTCTATTCAATTTATTTAATTTTACTTCTTGTTATTTTATTGCTTGTTCTTAATGAACTTAGTAAGGGAGATTGTTAGGAAAGGGAGAATCTCCCCCTGCCTTGACCTCTACTTCAGGTGCCTTCTCAGTATCATCTACTGTCTCAGGAGCAACATTGTCAATAGCAGGCTCCTCTACATGAATTTCATATACATTAGCCTCCTCATTGAACACTACTACACCAGCCTTGGGTTCATACTTAGTAACCTTTACAGGCTTACCATCCTTATCAACCTTACCAGTATCTTCTACCTTCTTGACAACCAAGTCTTCACTTGTGAGACCACCTGTCAAAGCCTTGACACCCATCTCATGTCCCTCAATCTCCTCAGTCAGGGCATTATACTCTGCATTGAGTTCATCAATCTTGGCAGCAATCTTACTCTTCTTCACTACCAAAGGATTAACATTCTGTGCAATTCTTTTTACACCTGCAAACTGTCTTACTGTTAATGTCTTATTCATAATTATTTCTCTTAATATAATAAAATAATTCTGTTATTACTACTTATATTACTACTTAATTTAAATACATTATACTTGGCAATGTAATACTCAATTGCGGCTAAATAGAAATTAAGAACTATCCGTACTGGAAATTGGGATATTGTTCCAATGAATAGATTAATTTTATTTCTTTCCTTACCTTTTTTCAATAAGAATTCTTCTAACATCCGTAATTGGCTATTTATAATATTATATACTTGATTACCAAGTTCTATTGTCTTTTCCCTATCCATAATATTCCTTCATAGCTTTCACTACTACTCCTAAATCATTAGGGATAAAGTCCTCCATAAACATATCAGCAGGAGACTTAGCAGGAATTTCTACCATACCATCCATGAATCTGTGAGTATAAAAGCCATAAGTAGCTGCGCCTTTATCATCATATTTAATAGATGAATACAGCACCATAGGTACAACCTCTACAGGATTATATTGATTATCAATCAGTTGGCCAATTGTACTAACCTTATATCCTACAGTAGTCTTATCACTCTGGACATCCTCACTATGAAGAATTAAGAACACATTAATATCCTCTCTCATAGATTCTATAGTAGAAATAATCTGTTGAAAGTGCATAGCCAACTCTGTATATTTACTATATCCAGTCTCTTTGGCCCTCTTGAAATATTCCTTCCTCATAATATAGATAGCATCATCTATAATGATATTATGAACATAGGAAGCATTCTTATCTATACCTTGAAGCATATTAATAGCCTGTGTATAATCATCTATCCTGAATAGATTCTTATTTTCTTTATTATATAGACTACTACTACCTTTAAAAGGTAATTTTTTACCTAAAACATTTAATATTACAGTTTCTTTAGGGTCTAACCCCTTAATACTAGAACTTTTTCCTGTTCCACTTTTTCCTAAAAGGATTACTGCATTTGCCATTGTTTTTGTTTTATATGTTACTTTTACTTGAAAAGGGTTGCAAACTTATGAAATATTTTCCACCTGTGCAACTTCCTATTCATTTTATTTATTCCATAACTAAAGAAAGTCTTAGCAGTTTTGCTTTTCCTTGATTCCATATAGTTATATACTCTCTGTAATGCTTCTCTATCATCAGGTCTTGGGAGTTCATAAAATGTACTCACCGCACCATCAAAGAATAAAGGACAGATTTGACCATTTGCTCCATAGTCTCTATCTTCAATCACCTCCATGAACCTTATATGGTTCCTGAACTTGGTTATATCATATCCTTCATACTCTCTTAGTCCATACTTGAATGGACTATAGAGACCTATAACCATATTGGCATCTCTGGTAGTAGTCTTACAATCTGCAAGACCATCAGAAGATGGTTTAAGCTTATTCAGCTTTTGGTTCTCAATACCCTCTTGAGCCTGTGCTTGATGCTGAATCAATACAAAGATGAATTTCAATTGATTTCTGAGAGTAATACCATACTTGCTCATCTTATCAATAGTTTCCATCTTCTTTAATCCACTTTCAAGAGATAGATTTGAGGCATTATCTATGATGATTATCCTCCTCTCCTCTGGGTCATCTGGGGTATAAGGATTGTCATTGTCTACCACATCTGCATCTATGATTTCATCTGTGGTAGGGTCTTTCCTCTTACCTTTCTTGAAGTTAAGATGTCCATGAGTTAAGGCATAGTCCCTACAATACTTATTGATTCCTGTGGGGTTCCTTTGGCCATCAATATACTCGACCATATCCTCGAATGCCTTGATATATCTCTGATACTTATCAGATTCAAGTAATTCAAAAATCTTCTCATCAATAGGATGGTCTCTATCTGTACTTTTCAGTTCAGTAGGAGATACCTCTATCCCATCCAATCTAAACAATAGATGACACAAGAACTCATTGTACTTTTCCTCTGGACTCATCTCCAAAGTAAAGTAAAGAACCTTAACTCTCATCTCAGGATGCTCCAATATAAAGAACAATGGTTCATATACAAATAGATAATCACAGAACTTTGATTTACCTACCTTTTGATTGGCAGTCACCACTATGAACTTAGCAGTTTCAATGCCTGGAACCCATGCTCTAAATCTTGGAAAAGGGAAAGGAATACAATTATAAAGTCCATTAAGAACTCTCTCCCTCCTTAACCTCAGATTTCCCATTACTTGCTTAAATCTACTCATAATCAGTTAATTGTAGAAGTCCAATCTCTCTTCAAATCATCTTCCTGACCAGCATTCTCTATGTAAGAAGCAAGGTCTGATACCTCTTCAATGTACTCTCTACCATCACTTCTCATTTTCTTTTCATCCTTCCATATAAAGTATTTAAGTGCTCTCATATAAGTGTACTGTCCATTGAAGGATTCCACATATTTCTTGGCTGCATGTATAATCTGCTCATCAGAGTACTTATTACCATACAACTTGAAGAACTTTTGAAGCCTCTCTTTATTGTCTTTTCTATTGCCTTTCCAATACAAAGATGTACCTTCTTTCTTGCCTGATGGGAAGATAGACATAAGAGTATCTACTAGAGGTAATAGTCTCTCATCTGATGGTACAGAAGTATCAGCACTAAGTAATATATCAGAGCATATACTATCCCACCTTTGAGTAACTAGGAAACCTTCAGAGAACATATCTTTTACCAGTACCTCTTTATTAACCAAGTCATTAAACAGCTCAGTAATGTTTACTCCAGTCTTAACAAGCAATACTGCAAGAAGAGAAGGTAAATCCATACCTTTCTTCTTACAGATATCTTCATTGATTACATAATTCATTCTGATAGCTTTTTCACATGATTAACTTCAATTTCCTCTACTGCTGCACAGTTTTTAGTCATTACCTCTGCCATTTTAGCATTTTCTACAAAGCCTTTTGCAATGCAGTCCCACACATTCTTAGCAGTCTTGAATGCCTTGGATTTAGCTCTTGATTCAGCAATTTTCTTGCCAGTAGCCTCATCAAAGGTATCATCAGAGTTGCATCTTGCCTTAGCTGTCACTATGAACTTTCCAAAGTCATTTACCATAGGAGCTTTGGTTGCCCACCAAGCAGAGTCTATATGACTCCATAACTTAGAATTAAAAAGTTGCATATCAACTGACATGTTACATACAACCACTTTGTTTTCTGGCTTTACAATAAATTTGGATGTTATTCTAACTCTAGTTTTCATAATGTTATTTCATTTATATTATTAATAGTAACTATAGACTCTTCTGAATACTCCTCTATCATCTTCTGCACAAGTTCTTCTTCCCTTGTATCCTTGAAATAAGGTATAATGATAATAGGAGATTTGTGTCTAAGTATTCTACCAACTCTTTGCTTTACTACAATCTCCGAACTATTCAAGTTGCAGAATATACCTATCCTACAATCAGTCAAGTTCACACCTTCATTGAGTATGTTACAGGCAGTAATATGCTTAATCTTGTTAAGATTAAACATTTCAAGGTTCTTCACTGAAGCCTTATTCTTTGAGGTGATATTGTATTTACCTAACCTCTCTGACTGCTCAATACTACTACAGAAAGTCAAAGTCTTGTAATTCTTGAGCTTGTCAAGAAGAGATAGTACAAGGGCTTCCTTCTGTTCAGCACACCACTTCAGCCTTTTGCCTGCTGTTGAAAGCCATAAGTTCTTTATCCTCTCATTTCTTGAGTTAAAGTACTTATTCTTGTACCACTCTATAAGTGAAGAGATACTACCATAGCAACCTCTCTGAGTGGTGATTATATCACGACCAAACTTCTTAACCTTATAGGTACAATTAGTAGTGTCCAAAGTCAAAGGCAGTAGATATACTGTAGGCTCAGGTAGTACTTCATCTTCTACAGCCTCCTTGAGACCACACTTAATGACCTCAGCCTTGTGGTTGTAAATGAAATAATCCCTCATGTCTCTCTTAATAGTGGCAGACAATCCAATGAAAGACTCATTGATATGGATAGTCTCCAATACATCAATTCTTGCTTCTGACAAATGCTGCATCTCATCTGCCACTACTACATCAAAGTATGAGTTCTCATAGTTCTTTAGTGACTCATAGCATTCAATGGTAATATAGTCAGACTTGATACCTCCCCATTTCTCAATCTCCTCCTTCCAAGTCTGCTTATGCACAGTCTTGGCTACAAGGATAAGTATAGTAGTAGGACACTCATCATTCCTGAATACCCTATCACATATATGATTAATGAGGTCTATTGCTACTTTGGTCTTCCCCATCCCAGTAATAAGCTCTAAGATAAGATACTTAGCTTTGTCTATCTTAGACAAAGCCAAGCTATTCACTTCTTCTCTTGTCATTGTTTATATTTTATATCCATACATACTTTTATACCTTCCTCTACAACAATTGGTTATGTTTGATCAACTTCTCTTGCTGAACTCCATTCCCTGATAACATTATCACCCATATCAAGCTGTAGAATAGGAACTCTCAAGTAGGAATGTACTTGAATTGCTCCAAGTACTCCTACTGCAAAGGAGATGAGTATGTTGAATACTCTCTATTTCATACCCTCTCACATAATAGATTCTTAACCTTTAGTAGTCCTCTTGTGACAATGTTGTCTCCTCTCAATGAGAATACATGAGTATAGCCTTCACACTTATTGGGATTCCACCATGCATGAATTGCATAATATATGATGAATGCAGCAAATAAGATGATATTAGCTATAGGCAGTAAACCCAGTACAACTATAATAAGTGCCCCCAATAATGGAACTATAACATCATATTCTTCCTGTAACTTAGCAGGACCATAACACCTATAATACACCTCAACATGAGTATCATTCAAGATACTCAATGTCAAGATGATTATTAATATAATAATAACCCACATCATTTGCTAATATCCTTAAAGATTGTAGGAACTTGACCATATACAGGCAATTTACCATCCCATTTCTCAATCCACATCTTCTCAAGAATTGCAGGAGTAAGAGCCTGTTGCCTCAACTCATTGGCTTTCTTCTCTGCCTCAGCAGCTACAATAAGTTTCTTAGCCTGAGCTTCTGCCACTTTAACCTCATTCTCTACCTGCATAGCCTGCTGAATAGCCTTATTCTTGGCATTTACAGACTCTACAATGGTCTGAGGATATTTGAGACCAGAGGTTAGCTGCTCTAACTGAAAGTTCTCTTTGGCAAGTGCCTGAGTCAAATACCTTTCAATAGCATTCTCAATACTATCCCTTTTACTTACAATGTCATCAGTAGTAAACTTATTGAGCTGGATTCTAAAGGCATCCTTTACATAGTTATACAGAGTACCTCTGATTACCTCATTCAACTCTTTTCTGTACTTCTTAAAGACAGCAGGTGATTTACCATCAATAATCTTCAATGATACAGTAGGGTCTACAGTGAACTCTGAGCCATCCTTTGCATTGATTGTAAATGGCTCATAGTCAATGGTCTGTACATAAGTAGGATACTCATATACTGTGGTGGTCCAAGGATTGTACCATACAATACCAGTTACCAAAGAAGCATCATCCACTCCCTTATCACTGCCATACAAATTCACCTTGATGCCTTCACAACCTGCATCTACCTTCTCCATACATGATGTCATTGAGAACACCATAAACAAGGACAGAAGTCCCAAAATCAATTTACTTTTCATGTTTTCTTTCTAATTTAATTGCTGTTAAACACTTTGTTCTGACTGATAGATATAATGTTGCCACTACCATAAAGAATCCTATCACATTCTCAATGGTATTAGGTGCTGAAATCATTTCAAGTCCTAAGGTTGTTAGGATAATGAAGATTACAAACCATACAGCAAACTTTGCTACTACTTCAGCTTTCATAAATATTCTCTTTCTTGGATATTTCTTAGTCCCTCTTGATTTCTTTCCATTCCTATTTCTATTTCTATTAAGGGTAAACTCTATCATACTTCAAACAGTTTTATGTAAGTTCTCTTACACTCCCCACTCCAATACCATTTGTTATACCATAATAGCACAATGTATTTATTCCTTGATATGACTATATCAATTCTGGGAAGATACCTATTGTACATTATAATAACCCAAACACATAAAGCAATGAGGAGTAATACATTATATACCATCATATTATTCTGGTTTAGGACAACATATTACATACTCAAATCTTGAACAAATTTCTTTCCATTTCATATAGTTATTACATGAGTTTTTCTTTAATGCCTTTGCATCAATGAAGTTACTTACACAGAGCATATCATACTTGTTAGTAGGATGAGGAATTACCCCAAAGTACCCATCTAAATCATGTATAATTGCCCTAATAGTATCACCTGATGATATAAAGTCATCCACAACTATGAACCTTGTAGTACCAACCTCACCAATTCCTCTTAATGAAGGACAATGAGCACTTGTATCTTCTTCCTTCCTGACAATCAGGATGTAGGTCTTAGTAGTTGGGTTAATGTTGTGTAACTCATTAAGCATAGCACCTGCAATCATAGCTCCTGATGTACCTCTTACTACAAAGGTTATGCTTGTACATTCCTCAATGTCCTCTTTATATGTATTGAAGATTGCTTCTGCACTCTGTTGTATGTAGCTATGCTTCCAATGGACACCAAATGGATATCCTACACTAATGAAATGGTCAAGATGTATAAATTTAGGAACATATCCCATAGTCTCTTAGTTTTATCCTGCTTATTCAGAGGTTGTAAAAAAAAAGACAAGGGTATTATTAGTACCCCTGCCCTTACTATGAGAACATATCCAGTTAGTCCTCAAACACTTGATAGGTATATGATACACCTCCAAGATGTTCTACTGTTCTCTGCAAATGAGCCTCAAGTCTTTCCTTTTTACTCATTGCAGCCCACTTGCCAGGCTTAGACCATGAAGGACAAGAACTCTTATCAATCATATACTCATAAGCCTCCTTGCTTATATTCAGGGACTGTGTAGCTGATTTACACTTCCTTGTATGGAAAGTGATAATCTCTGGGTTGGTACCATTGTTGTTAGTTACTCTCATAGAGTGCTTCTCCATCTTGTCCCAATCCTCTACTTCTACCTCAATGGTTTTCTTGTAGATTTTACCATCTTTGGTCTTCTTCTCAATCACTTTGTGAGTTGTTTTAAGGCACTCCTCCTTACTGAACATTGTGCTTCCTTGAAGCTCAATACTCAGACTTAACTTGATTTCACTCATGTTTATTAATCTTCTTCAGATTCTCCCTTCATAATTGCAGCAAGCATAAGAGCAGTCATTGCATCTTTTGCTGTGGCTTCTCCCTTATCTGCTTTTTCTCTCAACTCCCCTGCCATTTTAATGTGAAGAGTATGTTTCAAGGCTTCAATAGTGCCCATTAATTCTCTCACATTGAGGAATATTGCACTTGTTACAATCACCTCGACAGGTGCTTGCACTGTCTTACCTTTGTAGCTTTCCACCAAGTTTTCAACAAGTTCAACATTGGTTAAACCACCATTCTCTTTGCCACCTTTAATGGCTTTTGCAGCATTTTCAAATGACTGCTCATCCAACTTTCTTTCAAGTGGATTCTGTTCTTTTTCTTTCATCTTTTTCTTTTTAGAAAGTGAATAAAAATAGTAAGTTACACACAGTAAATGCTAACTATAACAATGACTATATCAAAAGCAAGAACAACCCCCCACAATCAAGCTTCATAGGGCAGAATATTTCTCGGAATGGCAGTCATAAGTAATGGCAAAGCACTTTATTTTGTTTATTCAAATAATATATCAAGTACTCTTCTCCACTTACTTTTTCTTGTCCTTATAGTATTGATAGTATTGTCAGAAGTATTACTTGACACATTCTTTCTGTTGCTGTTGAGTGTTCCTTTTCTCCTATAAGCCATAAAGAACTTACCACTCCTCTCTCTTAGTCCTCCTTGATACCATCTATATTCAATAGCAGTAGGAGTTCTGCCAATTTCAAGTGATGCTTCCCTAAATGCTCTTTGTAGGTTGTTAGGATCTTCCTCAATTTTACTGATGATTACTTTCTCTTCATCCTCAGTCCATTTTCTAAGTGTACTCATTTGATAATTTAATTATTCATTTTGTTCTGTAACATGATACTAATCTAGTACAAATATAATGGATTCATTTCATATTGAAAGAATGTCCTAACAAAGTCATACAGCTTTTCATGTTGAAACTCTTGTATTCAAAGTCACGTAACCCTTCTTTATATCCCCACATTTGGTCATTGCATCACAAGTGGTTATAGCTTTCCTATAAGCATCACATTTTCAGTCATTTTGCCATTGCATGGTCAGGAAATAGTGATTAAATAGACATTGTATCTCCAGTGAGACTCGAACTCACAACCTACAGATTAGAAGTCTGTTGCTCTATCTAATTGAGCCATGGAGACATCATAAAAGGTCAGATATCCTCACGAACCTCTGACCTGTAGTGACAATATGCCACCCGAACTAAAAATCCTTTACCTAAAAATAATTAAATTACCTTTCCTGTTATTTTGTTAAACCATCTGTATAAAGACAATACTTCAAACTCTTCCTCTGAGATTAGCTTATAGCAACAGAATATCATCACTACAACAGCTATAAGAGTCTGAAAGAAATATCCATTGTCATAGATGCTATCTACTCCTGCTACAAAGAGTATAGTCACAAAGCCTGTTGTCCATAACAATATGCCTTTGATTATAAACTTAAATTTGTTCATTTTTGTTTAATTGCTTGTTAAGTTGAAAATAATTCAAGCACATCTTCTGTACTAAACTCTACCTTGCCTTGATTATTTATAATGTTGCTATGAGCTAAGGTATTATTATGCACAGAGATGTGCTTTATATATTCATCAATGACCAGTCCCACACTCTTGTCAAGAAGAGCATGAGACTGAGCAAAGATGTATAACTCTCTAATTGTCACTGTATACAAATATAATGTAGAGGATTATGACATGGAATACCAAAGCTACTATGAATAGTATTACTTCCATATTATAGTCATCTCCTTTTCAAATCTTACTACTTCACTTGGAGTAATAGCTATCAAGTTACCAAATACCTTAATATATGCCTGTCTCTTGATAACTATTTCTCCCTTTATTACCATTTCCATGAATACTTCATGATTTCTCTTTAACATATCCATGTGTAATTTCTTTGATTGCTTGTAATTCTTTGAACTACATATTGCATTAGGATTTACTCTATATCTTGCCATAACTTAGTCTATTAAGTCCCATAAATAAGATTCATACTCACATGCAATTTCCTCATAAATTAGTTTGGCTTCCTCTAAATATTCTGAGAGAAAATTACTTACTTGCTGGAAATTGTTAATATCACCATTGTATGTGACATTAAGCCACTTTTCACAAAAGTGAACAGCAGCTTTCTGTTTATCTGTAGTCATATTTAATTGTTTTTAGGTATATTTCTAGTTTTTACATCCATAAATTATTGCTGTTGCCAGTATTACTAAAGTACAAATTATATGTATTGCTAATATAGTATTCAGTAAATACAGCTATAAAATTATATATGTTGTTGCTTATAACACAAGGTAAAAAAGAAGGTATAAGGGGGGGAGGTATAAAAAATGTAAAGATATGAGAATGTAAAGACATAAGATGAATGTAAAGAAATAAGAATGTAAAGACATAAGAATGTAAAGATATAAGATGGGAGATTGTTTCATCCCACCTTATAATTCTCTTTCAGCTATCAGATAGAAACTCTATTAATATCTAACTCACCACCCTTCTCCAATGTGAGAAGTTTAGCCTTGGTTAAATCAATAGATTCTCCAACTCCTACAGTAGCATCATTAGCAAGAGGAATATAAGTCTGTCCTCCTCCTACCATCATAAAGCAAACTGAGTTGCCATATTGTGATGGTACTACTATTGCAGACTTTACTGCCTGAATTTCTTCCTGAGTAAATGCTCGTGAAGATTTAACATTCCATTTTCCTGCATAAGTTCTAAGAGTTGAGAAAATGTTCATACAAACTTACCAATGCCCTTTGGATTTATTTTGGTATCTGGCACACCTGTTAAGTGATAAATGTGAGGTGATAAATGCTAAAATGCAACTATTGTGGAGTTGCAAAGGCACAGGAGGAGTAATAAGCTATACTAATATCACATATATAATAAGGTATAACTGATAACTAACCTTAGTGTGTCAAGAACAAAGGAGGAGTAATGAGCCATGTTGATAATATATTGCTGTAATAGGGCTTTGAGATAATAATATTGCTTCTACCTTGCCATTCTTTATATAATATAATCATTGTCTTGAAGAGGATAATAATAGTCTTGATTATCTCTATCACCATAATATTGCTTCTACTATAATATATTACTTTTGCAATACCTTGCTGAAACCAGATAGGATAAAAATAAAAGATAGGATAAAAATAAAAGATAGGATAAAAATAAAAGTGAGGGAAGACCCTCACCTTTATAATTTATAAGGCAAGTATTAAATACTTACCCTATAAATATCACTCTCACCTGACTTACCTAAAGTCACAAGTTTAGCCTTAGTTAAATCAACCAATTCACCAGAGCCAAGAGTACTATTCTGGTCTAGTGGAATATAGGTCAATCCACCACCAATCATAGTGAACTGAACAGAATTACCATACTGAGAAGGTACAACAACAGCCTGAACTACAGCCTTAATTTCCTCTTCAGTAAACTCTCTAGTAGATTTAACTTCCCATTTACCTGCATAAACTCTCAAAGAACTAAAGATATTCATAATATATGTATGGTTGACCTAAGCACCAAAAGGTTCAAAGTTAATAATAAATTCAAATAATAAGGAGAAGTAATGAGTTATTTAAGGTTTTCCTTAGCCTCATAATACTCATAAGGGTCAAATCTATCAACCCAGTTATCATAGTGTTCTAATGTATCAAGGAATGATTCAGTAGCATTATAATAGTCTCTGTAAGGTTGTACTTTATTAATGTCAGAGTACCAGATGCCAAAGGTAAATCCTATAGCCAAGACAATGAGAACACAAGGAATGATAAGCAATAGATCTTTCTTCATTTTAGTAAGTTTTTAATGTTAGTAATCAAATAATAAGGAGGAGTAATGTATCATTTCAACTCCACGGGGGTATATCCCAATCTCAAAAACTATGGGGGAGTGATGAGGTTATTATACCCCACTCCTAGAAATATAATAGAAAAAAAAAATTAAAAAAAAAATTAGAAAAAAAGAAAATTATTTTCTGTGCAGTAAATTTTTCATTTATATATTTGCATATATCAAAATTTTTACTTACCTTTGCATCTAGTAGATGTAGAGGTGGATCTACATATCACCCATGAGGTTAAAAAGTAATGGGTCAGAAGTTGGGTTAGTACTCTCACACTTACATAGAGAGGAGGTTGTCCCCAATACTACTAAAATTGCTACTATATAAATTAGATTGCATGAGCGCATCCACCTGAGAAAAGGCACAGGGAATCATGCTATAGGGGTATAATCAAGACCGGGTCTAATGAAGTTAGTAGTTAAAAGGAGATTAGAAATAACTCTCATGAAGCCATAACAAAGCTCCAGGGAATATACTATATACAAAAATGAAGAAGATAGGTAATTACATTAAGGATTCTATTAAATGGTTATGGCAGTTTCCACAGAATATGATTGCACTATGTATAGAGGGTGTATTGCACCAAGCTGCATATAGAGAAGGTAAGGCAAATGGTAATACTATTATAGTGAATAGTACTCTACCTTCAGCTATGTCTTTAGGAGATTATCTCTTTGTGAATCCTATGTCATCACAAAAATCCATTCAACATGAATGTGGTCATAGTAAGCAATCTAATATATTAGGCCCACTATATTTGGTGGTGATAGGAATCCCATCACTACTACATAACATGGTACATTATCTGTGTAGTAAGATGGGAATTAAATGGAACTACTATAGTTTTTATACTGAATCTTGGGCTAACAAGTTAGTAGGAATTACTTAAAGAATATAAATTAGACCTAAAATCAAGCCTAACTTTACTCCTTCAAGACAAGAAAATGGCACTTGAATTGAAAATAATTGGAGAAAAGCTTGCACAATTCAAATATTTTGCTTACCTTTGCAGTGCAATTAAGGAAAATTGGTTTTAGGAAATTTCCACATAAGGAGTGTTACTTTAACCAGTTGTTTAAGGTAACATTCCTTTTTTTTTATTGCCCCATAGTGTAACTGGTCATCACATGAGATTTTGGCTCTCATGATATAGGTTCAAGTCCTATTAGGGTAACAAGTAATAGAGAAGATGCCCTCTTAGTACAATGGATAATACATGAGTCTTCTAAACTTAGAATATAGGTTCGATTCCTATAGGGGGTACTTGTTATGGTGATGTAGACTATGGGTTAGGCCATAGCCCTTTCAAGGCTAAGGTTCAAATCCTTACTTCCCTACTAATAGATTATGTGGTGTAGTGGTCTGCATATCACACTGTCAATGTGAAGGCTAGGGTTCAATTCCCTCATAATCTGCCCTGTTTATAAGGAAGTCCTATATCACAGCAGTCCTATATCACAGAAGTCCTATATCACAGCGGTGATTAGGCAAATGGAAAGGTAACTGAATGGGATTCAGTCTAGTCTTGAAAACTAAGGGAACAGTAAAATGTTTGGGGGTCGGGACCTCATCTTTCCGCTAAATAGATGTGTTCATTGACTTATTAGTTAGGGAATTAGTCCAGTTAGGTTAGGATGCAGCATTTGGGATGCTGAGGTCAAGAGTTCGAGTCTCTTATTCCCTACTAATCATTAATGGGGAGGTAGCATAAATGGAGCTAGATTTGCACTCTGGAAGATTGGGTTCGAGTCCCACCTGCTCCACATTGTTTTCTTGTTTTTCATAATACTAAGCTTTGCTTGAACCCTCTTTTAGGTAGTTAGAGGTTAAAGAAACTGCCCTATCAATGCTCCTTAGTTCAGTGGTTCAGAATAGTTCCCTTACAAGGAAAAGGTCATAGGTTCGAGTCCTATAGGAGCAACTAATGGGGATATAGCTGGAAGGTCTATGCACTTGGCTGTTAACCAAGAGATAAAAGTTCAATTCTTTTTATCCCCGCAAATTCTAGGTTCTTAGTTTAATTGGCAAAACACTTCTCTCCAAAAGAAGAGTTATGGGTTTGATTCCTTTAGAATCTGCATTATTGGCACATCTTCTAATGGTCAGGAAGCTACTCTGATAAGGTAGTAATCAAGGTTCAATTCCTAGTGTGCCAACTATATTCTGATGTACTTCAATGGTAGAAGGCTGCTCTCATAAGGCAGTAGTTAGTAGTTCGAGTCCACTCATCAGAACTAGGTTAATGCCTTAATATACTCACTTAGCTCAGTAGGTTAGAGCAGGAATCTTATACATTCAAGGTCAATGGTTCAAGTCCATTAGTGAGTACTAATGTTCCTATAGCTGAATTGGTTAAAGCAACAGTCTCTTAAACTGTGGACTCTGGGTTCAAGTCCCAGTGGGAACACTCATTTCCCTAAAGCATTGGTGGTGATACTAGAGACCTTTAATCTCTGGAACTAGGTTCGACTCCTAGTGGGGAAACATAATTGTTTAACTCCAAATTTTACAGTTATGAGAAGAGTTCTTGATTTTATTAAGAAAGCTGGTAATGTTTATGTAAGAATCATTGCTAAGAGTCAGATGATGACTCCTACAGGGTCTATTCCAATACCGGAATAACCCTTCATTTGGAGGTAAACTAATTAGGGGTAGCTTTAATGTGGTGAATTAAAGCAGACTGTAAATCTGCTGCCATAGGCTATTTAAGGTTCGATTCCTTTCTGCCCCACTTCAATAGAAATTTTTTTTTGTCCTTGACTTATGGAAAGTGATAGGGGAAGAGACCTAAATAAGTCATTATGGGTGTTGGGCAGGTATGATTACATTGCGCAGGTCTGAAAAACCTGAGAATAAAGTTCGATTCTTTGAACACCAGCTATATATAATGCCCTCTTGGTGGAATTTGGTAGACACGCTGGATTTAGGTTCCAGTATGAAGTAATAGTAGTGTAAGAGTTCGAGTCTCTTAGAGGGTACTAAAAATAATTTGAAAATAGTTAGGAAAATAGTTAGGAAAATATTTGGTAGTTCCAATTATTTTGTTTAACTTTGCAACACCAAAATAAGAGAATATGTTTGAAGAAGATAGCCTATTTACTCCAATGGAATCAAGCAGAAGTACGGAAGTATCTGGTTCTCAGTTCTTTATTAACTTCTTAAATCAACTTGAAGGTTGGAAAACTAAGTGTAAGAACTTGCATTGGGCAGCACCTAAGAAAAATATCCATGTATATCTTGATGAGTTCCTTGATATATTGTCAGACTATCAGGATGGTCTTGCAGAAGGATATATGGGAATACTTGGTAAAATGCAACCTAATGCTATCAAGGGAACTCCAAGTGATGCACTGAATGCTTTTGACTTTATAAGTGAAGTTAAGTCTGCTACTATTGCATTTTATGATAAGATTCCTCAAGAGACTGCTTATAAAGGTATAGCATCTGAGTGTGAGACCTTTATTCAGAATATCAATAAGTATGACTACTTATTCCACTTATGTGATATAAGGCCATATTAAGACACCATCCCCTTAGTGTTAATGGTTAGCAAGCTTGTCTTGTAAACAAGAAGAGAAGGTTCAAATCCTTTAGGGGACCCACAAGTTACTAAAAGCTGTCTTATCTACAGTGAGAGAGTAACACTCAATGCTACTAGATAAACCTCGGCAGGAGCTGACCTGCGCCACTGAAATTAAAAAGCTCAATGAGGTGTAGGTGATTGAGGGTGCAAGTTAAGGTGATACTTGCAATGCCTAAGTACCAGTTACCCAAATCTTAGGCTCTTGTAGATATGGTGTTAGTGGTAGCATATGACATTGCCAATGTCAAGGGGTCAGTTCAAGTCTGATTATCTACTTAATGTGGGATTAGTGTAATGGTAACATGTAACCCTTCCAAGGTTAATTTGACAGTTCAAGTCTGTTATCCCACTCTAACATCGCGGGGAGAATTGGTATTCAATCCAGTCTCATAAGCTGGACTCCAAGTGTTCGATTCACTTCTCCGCAACTAATTTAGATAATATGGAAGAGACAGAAAAGGCAAAGATGACAAGGACCAAAAAGACCAATGGTTCAGAGGCTCATCAAGTTATGACTGCATTAACTGATACTACAATCAGAGGTATTGTAAGGTCAGCCAATGAGGAAGGAATTAAGAGAGAGGATATAGTTTCTCTACTTAAAGAAAATGGTCAGTTTGTATTAATCTACTTTAGATAAAAACATTATGGAAATGGAAGAGCAGAAGACAATAGAAAGACCCTTGATGAGTGAAGAGGAGTTCAAGGATTATATGGAGAAGAATAGAGTAGATATTGTGGGAGATTTCTATGGAAAAGGTATTCTTCACCTAAGAACTTATGAAGCAGTAAGCAAGTTCAAGTCTGTAAGGAGAGCAATCAGAAGAGGTCATGTGTCTCTTGATGGTATTATCTTCCCTAAGAGACCTTTCAATAATAAGGCTAATACTTGTAAGAGAAAGGGACATCACAGTAGGACTATTAATGAAAGAAAGAAGATGATTTATGAGCAACTTAAACACAGAAAATCAGCCTAATGATTACAATGAAGTGCCAGTATTATACTGCAAGCATTGTCTATCATTGAATATTAGGAACATTCCGAGAATGGAGGATTCAGATTACTGTGATGGGTGTGGCTCCACTGATATAGTGGAATGTTCAATAGAAGAGTGGGAGACTCTATACAAGAATAGATATGGACATAAATTCCTTGAAGAGTATTAACAACTTAATTACAAATTAAAATGGAAGAGCAGAAGGGAAAGGTTGTAGAGATGCAACCAACAACAAAGGAAACAGAGAGACCTAAAAAGATGTCTTATGAGCAGTTAGAGAACATAGCTCATCAGCTTAGTGAGCAGGTTAAGCAGTTATATATGAAGCTGCAAGCTGCTAATATGGGTAACATGTTCAAGAGACTTGACTACTTGTTTAAGGTAGTGGAGAATGGACATATGTTTAAGCAAGACTTCCTTGAGAAGTGTATTGCTGAGATTGAGGAGTTTATGACAGTTCCTGAAGAGGTTGAGGAAGATAATAAGGAATAGGAAACACCAGATATTAAAACTGAAGAGTAAGATACATGATGAAGGAAGAGTGGAGAGATATAGAAGGATATAATGGATTATATCAAGTATCCAATCTTGGTAGAGTTAGGATATTAAAACCTGCGTTTACTGAAGATGGCTACTTAAAAGTAGTTCTTCAGGATAAAAGAAATATTAAAACATCTACTATACACAGGTTAGTAGCTAAATCTTTCCTATCTGATTATTCTGATGATTTACAAGTGAATCATAAGAATGAAGTTAAAACTGATAACAGAGTAGAAAATCTTGAAATGTTATCTTCAAAAGATAACAATAACTATGGTAGCAGAAATAAAAGAATATCTGAAGCTTTGGGGAAAAGAGTCATTCAACTTACTATATTCAATGAACCTATAGCTGAATACTATTCTACATCTCAAGCATCAAAACAAACTGGTATTTCTCATAGAAATATTGCTACCTGCTGTAGGGGAGAGAGAATTTCTGCTGGAGGGTATAAATGAAAATATAAAGATGGTTAAGAAAGCAAATAACATCGTCAGAATACCCACTTCATTAAATGGTAAATTCTTTAGATATTGGTTTGAATTTTTAGAGCCTTTTCATAAGCTAACTGATAGAGAGATTGATGTAATTACATCCTTTGTCAAGCAAAGATATGAACTCAGTAAAGTTATCAAGGACAATGAGATACTTGATAAGGTTACAATGAGTGAAGATACAAAGAAGAAAGTAAGGGAAGAGTGTAATATCACTCTCCCACACTTTCAGGTAATTATGGGCAAGCTAAGGAAGAATAAAGTTATCATTGATGGTAAGATTAATCCAAGGTTTATTCCCAACATTGATGAAGAGACTGGCACTTTCCAACTATTGTTACTTTTTGAATTGAAATGAATTATCCTGATATAATTGGTAAGGTTTCTGAAGAGTTGAATTTACCTAAAGAAGTGGTAGATAAAACATATAAGGCATTTTGGTTATTTATTAACCAATCCATACAGTCCTTGCCATTAAAGGAGAATCTTAATGAAGAGGATTTTGCTAAGTTAAGAACAAATTTCAACATTCCATCACTGGGTAAACTGACTTGCACTTATGATAGGATGTTAGGTATGAAAAAGAGACTCAAGTTTATTAAACAGATGAGGGAGAAGAGATGAAGAAATTGTTTATTAGTCAGCCCATGAAGGGTAAGACAAATGAAGAAATAGAAGCTGAAAGAGCCAAAGCTGTGGAAGAGGCTAAGGCAGTACTCAATGATGATGTAGAAGTGATTGATAGCTTCTTCAAAGATGCACCAGTAGATGCAAGACCTCTGTGGTTCTTGGGTAAATCAATTGAGCTATTATCTGTGGCAGATGCTGCATATTTTGCTAAAGACTGGGACAAATATAGAGGTTGTAAGATTGAGCACTCTTGTGCTGTAGAATATGGTATAAAAGTTATTGAGTATGTTGAAGGTTAAGAAAATAAAGCCAATGTTCACTGCACTTATCACTACAATGGATAAGTATGAACATGATGTAACTACAAGAGGTGGTCTAATTGATACTACTAAGCAGCAGGGTGGATTAAAAGAATATCAAACTGTACTTGCAGTAGGTAGTTCAGTAAGAGATATAAAGGTAGGTGATATAGTGTGTGTAAACCCTACAAGATTTGGTGTAAAGAAGCATCAAGAAGGTTCTCTAAAAGATGGAGTAGTAACTGATAACCCTATCATAACTTACAATTTTGATGTTGTTGAGATGGATGGAAAGCAGTGTCTATTGCTACAGGATAGGGATATTGACTTCATTATTGAAGAATGGGAAGAAGTTCCAGATACTCAGCCACAAGTATATGTGCCAGACAAAAAGCTTATTGTTTAAGACTTGTTCTTGCTGTAATAGAACTTTGCCTATAGATAATTTTTATACCAGAAGTTATAAAGATAGGAATGGCAACATCCATAATATAGACTATGACCATATTACAGGAAAGGTTAGAGGAGTATTATGCTCAAGATGTAATTCAGCTCTTGGCTTACTGGGAGATAGTAAAGAAGTCATACTAAAGTTGGCTTCATATATAGAAAAGCAGTAGTGAAAACTACTGCTTTTTTTTTGAAAAAAAAAAGAAAAGTTATGATGAAATTACTTAAATATGAAGGTTATAAGGTTGTGGTAGAACCAGAGCTTTTAACATTAAAGCCCTTCAAACAAATATGGACAAGAGATAAAACAGTGAATAAGGACAAAGCCTTAGCAGAAATTGCTTTCATCTATTTTATGACTGACCCAAGAAGTGACTATCAATACCTTGTAGATGACAAGGAGAGAATGGAAGCCATTAAAGAGGGAGAAGGATTACCTCCTAAATGGAAACCAGACAAGATAGTAACAGAAGCAATGGAATTTTATAAATCATTTAAGCCAATCTCTGCACTACTCCTTGAAGACACGAGGTTTATGGTTAATAAGTTTAGAGCAAAACTAAGAGAGCTGGACTTTGATAGTCTTGAGGTTAAGGAGTTTAAGGAGATTACAGCCATTGTGAAACAGATTACACCTCTCATTAGAGATTTGGATGAGGCTGAGAAAGCACTTACCTCTGAAATGAGGAGTTCAGGTAAGATGAGGGGACAGGGAGAAAAGACTATATTTGAAGATGACTTGGCACTATAACTATGAAAGCAGAAGATATTATAGAAGGGCTTAATAAACATATTGAGACAAGGAGAAGTGAGAGGGGAATTGAGAATGTAGGGCACATGGTATTACAGAAAGAAATCATGCCTCATTCCTCATTCAAGGTTTATAAGATTTACAAGTACACTCTTTGGTTCACTAAGAGAGGTAAATCTTATAGAGTAATAACAGTACAGCATACTGCTAAGGTTCCTGATGGTCAGGAAGAGAATATGTTAAGAGAGATGAATATCATGTTGAGTACACTAATATTCAATTGGATAGGCTCTGATTTTTATGAAGCAGTTATAAAGGGAGAATATAATGGAGTTTCAGAAAATACCAATGAATAAATATCAAACTGAGCTAACTGAGGAATTGGTTAATAGCCTTCCTCAAGAAGTTCAGGACCAGTTATTTGATATTATAAATAATGTAGAGTTTGTCAAGAGATTGATAAGTCCTACAAGAGAATGTGCTAAGGATAGACCAAGGGATGATAAGGGTAGAATCATTGTAGACTTGGCTAATCCTCATATATTAGAGGATATGGATTACTTCAGACCATCTGCTATACATTATGAGAAGTATGGTACATTTACTAGCCTTAGACCTAATGCCAATCCTAATAGTGAATATGGTAAGTGGGTAAGAGAGGAAAGAAGAAGAATCTGGGATGGTTATGTAAGGGAAAGTGATGGAGAATGGGTTACAGGATATATGTATTGGTTCCTTAATTATTCTCCTATGATGCTCTCTAAGATTAGAGAGTATAAGGATAAGGATGGTAAGAAGAAAAAGTCCAAGAGGGCTGATAGAGTAGAGGCATTACCTGAATGTTGGGAAGGTATCTATTGGAGATTCCATTGCTTAGACCAAGCATCAAATGGTGGTTTATACAATAACTTTGAGGGAGGTCAGCACATGGCTGAACTTGCTTCCAGAGGTAAAGGTAAGTCATATAGTCTTGCATCTATACTTAACCATATCTTTGTGGTAGGTGAGAATGAGGAAGCACATGAAAAGGTAAAGGGTATAGTAACTGCCTATCAGAGGGAGTATCTTACTAAGGATGGTGTCCTTAATAAGTTTGTAGATATGGCTAACTTCTGTGCAACCAATACCCAGTTTCCAAGAAAGAGATTAAAGAACTCTTTACAGGAAATGACATGGATAATGGGGTATAAGGATGTAGAGTTGGATATTGAAAGAGGTACTCAGAATACAGTACTTGGAGTATCATCTAAGGATGATGAGTCCAAGTTGAGAGGTAAGAGAGCTGCTAAGATTCTTATTGAAGAGTTTGGTACATTCCCAAGATTAGTTGATTTGTATAATGTGCTTTTACCTTCAGTACAGGAAGGTGATATTGTCTTTGGACAAATCTATATGTTAGGTACTGCTGGTGATAATGAATCAGACTTTGCTGGTGCTCAGGAAATCATGTATAACCCTAAAGGTTATAATATGTATGCTTTACCTAATGTATTTGATAAGTACAACCAAGGTAAACCTTACTTTGTATTCTTCTTTCCTGGCTATGTGAATAGAAAGGGATGTTATAATGAGAATGGTGTATCTGATGTAATTAAGGCTCTGATTGAAATTCTTATGAATAGGTATAGGGTAAAGTATAATTCTACTGACCCTAACACTATTATTAAGACTATTGCTGAGGTTCCTATTACTCCTGCTGAAGCTATTGTTAAGACAGGTATAAATATGTTTCCTGTAGCTGACTTGACTGAAAGAATAGGTCAATTGGATGCTAATCCTACAGAATATGATGATGTATATGTAGGTGATTTGGTATTCAATAAAGGTGGTCAGGTGGAGTATAAACCTACCTCTGCTACACCTATTAGGGATTTCCCACATAAGGATAATAAGATAGAGGGTGCTATTGAAATATATCAGTTACCTGAGATTGATAGGAATACAGGTAAGCCATACAATGATAGGTATATATTAGGTGCTGACCCTTATGATGATGATGAATCAAATACTATGTCTTTAGGTTCTATATTTGTACTGGATTTATGGACAGATAGGATAGTAGCTGAATACACTGGAAGACCTCCTTTTGCTGATGATTACTATGAGATTTGTAGAAAGCTTTGTCTATTCTACAATGGCAGGCTGAACTATGAGTACAATAAAAAAGGTCTATTCTCTCACTTCTCAACAAGAAATAGTCTCTATCTTCTTACAGATGTTCTTGATTTCTTAAAGGAAAAGCAGATGATGAAAGATGGCTATGGTAACAAGTCAAAAGGTACTAATGCCTCTCCTGCCATTAATGCTTATGCAAGGAGTAGATTGAGAAGCTGGCTATTAGCTCCAGTTCCTATTATGCAAACTATTGATGGAGAAGAGAAAGAGGTAATGGTTCCAAGACTATTTACTGTGAGGAACAGAGCACTGCTGAAAGAGCTTATTAATTACAACTCTGAGGGTAACTTCGATAGAATATCTGCTATGGGTATGTTGATGCTTCTAAGGGAAGATAGAATGATAAGATACCAAGGAGATGTTAGTAAGGAAAAGCAGGAGAGGGCTAATGATAGCTATGATGGTAATGACCCATTCTTCAAGAGGAACTATGACTTTAGGTTTAGGCAGTAAATTTAGTAAAAATGGAGACTGATAGTTAATAAATTACTTATATACTTGCATAGGTCAAGGATTTTACTTACCTTTGCACAGTAATTAAATTGAAGTATAATGGGATATGAAATGATAAATTTGCCCCCACAGCAACTTCCCTTCAGTAAGAAAAATAAAGCTTGGAGGAAGAAGCACTTGGATTGGGCAGATAGTAAGACCTTCTTCAATTATAGCTTAGTTAGAAAATCTGTAATACATAAGAAAATTAACTATGACTTACTCAATGGTAAACTACATATGAGTGACCTTGAGATGATACTGAATCCTGAGAAGCTACAGGCAGGTTTCATACCTGATAGAATCCAACACTATCCTATTATGAATAGTAAGTTGAATGTGCTTAGAGGTGAGGAAAGTAAGAGAGTTTTTGACTTCAAAGTAGTAGTTACTAACCCTAATGCTATTACAGAGATAGAGAATAACAAGAAGCAAGAATTACTACAGAAACTACAGGAATGGGTATCTAATACTTCTCAATCAGAAGAGGAGGCTAACCAAGAGCTTGAAAAGATAAATGATTACTACACCTATGAGTGGCAGGACATGAGGGAAATTAGGGCTAATGCCCTTCTTAACCACTATGTAAAGGAGTTGAATATTCCTTTAATGTTCAATCAAGGATTCATGGATGCAATGGCAGTTGGTGAAGAGATTTATCAATGTGATATTGTAGGAGGTGAGCCTACTATTGAAAGACTAAATCCACTCAAAGTAAGAATCTTTAAGTCAGGATATAGCAATAAGATTGAGGATGCAGATATGATAATCCTCGAAGATTATTGGAGTCCAGGCAAGGTTATTGATACCTACTATGATGTATTGACAAAGAAAGACATGGAGTATATAGAGAAAATGCCTGACCATGTAGGTCAAGCTGCTACAGACTCTATGGATAATATTGATGAGAGATATGGCTTTGTCAATAATCACATGATAGAGGATGAAATAAGTACAGAGGGATTCTTTTGGGACCCATTAGGAGGATATGATGGGGTTAATAACTCACTTCTTCCTTATGATGTTGCAGGAAACTTGAGAGTACTTAGAGTATATTGGAAGTCAAGAAGAAAGATTAAGAAGGTAAGAAGTTATGACCCTCAAACAGGTGAAGAAGTATTTAACTTCTACCCAGAGACTTATGTAATAGATAAGGATGCTGGAGAAGAAGAGCAGATATTCTACATCAATGAAGCATGGGAAGGAACTAAGATTGGCACAGACATTTATGTCAATATGAGACCAAGAGTAGTTCAGTACAACAGACTGAGTAACCCTTCAAGATGTCACTTTGGAATTGTAGGTTCTATTTATAACCTTAATGACAACAGACCATTCAGCTTGGTGGATATGATGAAGCCATATAACTACTTGTATGATGCAATACATGATAGATTAAATAAGCTGATAGCAAGAAACTGGGGTTCATTGGTGAGATTAGATTTTGCCAAGAAACCTAAGGGATGGGATGTAGAGAAATGGTTATACTATGCAAAGACTATGGGTCTTGCAGTAGAAGATAGCTTCAATGAAGGTAATATGGGTGTAGCTATAGGTAAACTTGCAGGTGCATTAAACAATGCTTCTACTGGGGTAATTACAGCTTCTGATGGTAATCAGATACAGCAATACATTAATTTTCTTGAGTTTATCAAGATGGAAATGGCAGAAGTTGCTGGCATTACCAGGCAAAGAGAAGGTCAGGTAAGTAATAGAGAGACAGTAGGTGGAGTAGAGAGAAGCATGATGCAGTCTTCTCATATTACAGAGTGGCTATTTGTAGTACATGAGGATGTCAAGAAGAGGGCATTAGAGTGTTTGCTTGAAACAGCTAAGATAGCATTAAGAGGCAGAAGCAAGAAGTTCCAATATATCTTGTCTGATAATTCAATAAGAGTTATGGAGATAGATGGTGATGAATTTGCAGAAGCTGATTATGGTCTTGTAGTGGATAATAGCAATGGTGTTCAAGAATTAAACTCAAAACTTGATACTTTAGCTCAGGCAGCATTGCAGAACCAGACTCTATCATTCTCAACTATTATGAAGTTATTCAGTTCATCTTCACTTGCTGAAAAGCAGAGACTTGTTGAAAAGGATGAAAGAAGTATTCAAGAAAGACAGGCTCAAGCTCAACAACAGCAATTGCAGGTACAGCAACAAGAGATAGAACAGAAGGCTCAGATGGAACAGGCTAAGATGCAACAGGAAGATGCTCTTAACCAAAGAGATAATGAGACAAAGATTATTATTGCACAAATGCAAGCTTATAGCAAGAATAGTGAAGATGATGGTATAATAGAACCTGAATATTCACAAGAGGCTAAAGACAAGCTAATGGAGCAGATAAGGGAATTTGATTTAAGACTTAAGCTTGATAAGGAAAGGCTGGAGCATGATAAGGAGAAGGCTGAAACTGATGCAAGGCTCAAGGAAAAACAAATAAATAAGCAGAAAGCAACTTCTAATAACAATAATAAGCAATGAAAAGATTTAGAGATATTATACAAGATATAAAAGCTCCAAGTGCAAGTGACCTCTGGATTAATAATGGAGAGTTGAAGTACTATACTAGTAATGGCTGGAAAGCCATTGCTGGTAATGTCTCTTCCGATGTATATGTTCTACCAGGTAACCTTCAAACAACAGAAGGATGGTCTACAACAGACGTAGAATCTATTGTAGGGAATTGGAATGAGTTTACAAGAGCTGTCTCAGACAATAAGAGAATTATTGCCAATATCTACGCTGGAAATGTAACAGCTTACACAGCTAAGGTTATGTATAATTCGGAGAATTATTATACGGTAATAATTGAGGGTTCCCAAACGAGGTATGAGTATTCATTCATGCTAGATATAATTAGGTTAACTAGTTCTAGAATTGTCTTATATAGGGATAATATCATCAATTCTCTAACCTCAGCATCCAAGAGTGATGCCTTATCTGCTAGACAAGGTAAAATTCTCAATGACAAGATAATAAGACTAGGGGACAAGTCTAATGTTGCAGTGCTTACACCTACAGGTACAAAACTAATGGAGTTGGTATCCAGTAGTCCTAATGTTACACAAGAGCAGTTGGTTGAAGCAGGTTTCACTCCTGAAATATGTAGAAGGTTGAATGCTGGAGAAGTGATTTACATGAGTGGTGAATGTGCTGGTTTTGGTAATGATGCTTTGTATCCAATACAGGGTATTGCCCCTAATTCCTCTCCTGACTTAGTACCGTCTAGATTGTGCTACTGTCACTATAGTAGTTATAGTGCGGATGGCACTGCTAATGGAGGGTGCTTTACTACAATTAAGAAGCAATCCTCAGGTCAGTACCTTGTAGATTATATTGAGGTGTAGCATGGAAACAATGAAAAAGAAACAGGTTGTTGCTTCCCATAATAGAGAGCCTCTTATAGAGAATCTATGGTTAAGGGATGGCAAGTTGCTATACTTTGTCAATGGAGAGTGGCAACCTGTATTAGGCCAAGATTCTAAAGTAATTATAGATTAACATGTTCACTAAGAATCAAATAGAAGAAATTAGAGACAAATTGGCTCAGTTGGGAGTCAAGGATACAGAGTTTAAGGTAACAGAAGAAGTATCTGAAGATGATAAGATAGCCATTGTCTCAGGTGGTGAGAATAAAATAATCCTGTTGAAAGACCTATTGAGTGAAGCAGCAGGTACTATTATTGAGTAAAAAAAAAGAAAAGAAAAAAATGAAGATTGTTGATTCAATTATGCCAACAAGTGACGTAGAAGCACGGGCAGCAAATGGACAAAAACTAAGAGTAGCAGTAACAAAGACTTCTGCGCAAGGTAAGAGTGCACAAAGTACTACACCTAATTTAATGTCTTTCAGTACTGATGAAAACAGTGTTTGGTTTAATGGAAAGAAGTATGGGGTGCATCTTTTTAAAGATAGCATCTATTCTCTAAGTACTAGTTCCTCTCATCAGGATATAGTAAGTGCTTTAAATGGATTAGATGGTAGTAATATAAAAAGCTTTGTAGATACAGGCGTTATAGGGGTTTTTAGACTTAATGAATCTACAGATTGTTATCAGGGTATTGTGGCATTAGGTTATGAAGGGAAAGAACCTACACATATACATTTATATATAACTGATAATTACTACAATACTAAACATATTTTAATCAATATATCTACTTCTGCAAAGTACGTAGTAGAAGCAGTAGAAAATAGTTCCTTGTTAAGGAAAGCTGATGTTGTAAATAGCCTAACCAGTACTTCTACTACAGCACCCCTTTCAGCCGCAATGGGTAAGAAATTGCAGGATGAGAAGTTGGCTAAGAGTGATGTAGTGAATAACCTTACCACTACTGATGCTTCAAAAGCCTTATCAGCAGCACAGGGTAAAGTGTTGAATGACAAGCTTAATGGGAACAAGATAAATATCAACTTCTCAGTTACTTCAAATTCAACAGATAATGCCACTATAAAAGGCTACATGGGGAGCATAGATGGTGCCACTCTTGTTAATAAGCTTACTTATGGTGCAAATCTGGTTGACAGTAGTAGTGAGGATTGGGTAATTACTTTGCAGGAGGTAAGTACTACAAAGGTATCATTTACAGGTATTAGATTCGCAGGTTTTAAATTATACAGTAAGAATATATCAGTTACTATAAGTGGCAGTAATTATACAAATATAACTGTTGTTCAGGGTAGTAGGCTTGTACCTGCTGTAAACAATACCTTAACTTCAACTAGTACTAGTGATGCTCTTTCAGCAGCTCAAGGTAAGGCTCTTAATGACAGAATCTCAGGTTTGGGTAGTGTGTATAGAGTGAAGGGTACTAAGACTAACTTATCTGATGTACTAGCCCTTACTGATGCAAAGGTTGGTGATGTTTGGAATGTGACTAATGCCTTTACTTTAGGTGGTAAGCCATATCCTTCAAGTACCAATGTTGTATGTATTACAGCAACTAGCACATCTGACCATGATGAAGGAAATTGGGACCCGTTGGGAGGTACTGTTAATTTGAGTGCTTATGTGCCTAAGAGTGATATAGTTGATAACCTATCAACTTCAGATTCAAAAAGGCCTCTCTCTGCTAAACAAGGACTTGCCCTTGCTACTATGATAACGGAGTTAAAAGATGGTGAGGAGACCTATCAGCTTCTCAAAACATTTGTAAGTAGCACACTATCTACTCAAGGAGAAGTAGATGCTATTCTAGGCCCCTATAGTAGCTTTAAGGCTGCCCTTAATGCAGGTAAGATAATACATGGAATATATAAAGATGGCTCCAGTAGGTTGAATACAGTAGCATTCTCAGCATTCAATGATACTACTGCTAATAGAGTTAGAATGTATGCAGTGCTAGGTCCTTCTACCATGGTAGCCATACTAGCTAACCACAATGGAACTAATTGGGTTTCTGCCACTATAGATGAGGGCTCTCTTGGTAAAGACATCATCATAGAGTAAAAAAAGTTATGAGTGCAAAAGGTAAAGAGTTTAAAGTAAATGTATCTACCGACAGAGCTACTGCAATAAGTAGCTCTGCTGGCAGTTACTCTAATGTGTTGTATTTCCCTATAGATGATGATAATGTCATCATATTTAATGGGAACATATATGATTGGAATGCAAGTGTAACTTCTCCTAAGTTAATCTCCTCAGGAGACCTGAATACATATAGGGGAACTCAATATTTAGGTGTTTATTATGCCAATAAGGGCAATAGTATAAGTAATAAACCTTCTGGAGTATCACAGTTTGCATTACATGTGCTCTTGGAGAATAATGACTCTTCGACCATACAGGTACTTTATTCAAAAAACAAGATATATACTAGAGCTTATGAGTCATCTTCTTGGTCTTCTTGGACTGAGATTGGTGCAGGAGGTATAACTTCTATACCTCAAGCTTCTAGTTCAGCATTAGGAGGTATAAAGATAGGGTACTCTGATAATGGCAAGAATTATGCTGTAGAGTTGGATAGTTCTGGTAAGGCTTATGTTAATGTACCATGGACAGATACAAATACAACATATAATGTTGCTACTACTGATGCCAATGGACTTATGAGTTCTAGTGATAAGTCCAAGCTTAATGGAATCCAAGTAGGTGCAGATGCTGTGTCATTCAGCAGGTCTTTGTCTTCAGGTACAAAGATAGGCACCATCAATATTAATGGTGTCAATACTGACATATATGCTCCAACAGCAATAGCACCAGTTAAATATGGAGTAGCTACCTCAACTACACTAGGATTGGTCAGGATTGGGTATCCTGAGAGTGGCAAGAATTATCCTGTTGAGCTTAATTCCTCAAATCAGATGTATGTCAATGTCCCTTGGACTGACAGTAACACAACTTACTCAGCAGGAGCTGGACTTAGTTTATCAGGAACAGTTTTCTCCCTAGGGAAGGCAACACCTACTACACTAGGTGGTGTAAAGGTATCCAGCACTGAGATTAACACAATATCTACTGTTGCTGCTACTGCTTTTGGTTTACAGAACAGAATATATCCTGTTCAGCTTGCTTATCCATCAGGCAGTGCAGGAACAGATGGCAATAAGGTACTTTCAGTGTATGTTCCTTGGAGGGATACTACTTATAGTGTAGTAAGTACCTCAAAGAATGGGCTAGTCAGTATGAAGTCTGCATTGGCAGAGCTAGCCTACGAAAATAAGGATGCTGCTAACCTAGGCTCTCTTGCTAGATTTGGAGAGATGGGCATGTTGGAGGTTTCAACAATTGTGGAAGATGACTTAGCTCTGGTTAATAAGAGTAATAAATGGACAGTATATCAGGACTTTAAGTCAGGTGCTGGTAATTCAGGCTCTGATATGAGATTCAAAAGGGAAGTCACATGTATGCCTGATGTGCTGGACAATCTGATGTCATTAAATGTCATAAAGTATATATGGGAACACCCTGATGAAGATGGTATAAGATGCACTTTTGGTGTGAAAGCTGACCAGCTTCTGTCACTGGGTGGTGTATATGCTACTATGGTCCACAGCAGGGCTGATAAATATAATACCAAGTGGGTAGAATATGATAGATTTGGTGTGCTGGCAATCAAGGCATTACAGGAGGTTGTAATGAGGAACAAGCAACTGGAGAGCAGGATAGAATATCTTGAGGATACGATAAATTCTATGAGAAGAGTATGGGAAGAGAATTCATGACACAAATAGAGGCAGTAAAGAAGGTAGGAGGTTCCCTACCTTCTGCTACAAAACAATTTTGTACAGCCTCTTGGCTTGCAGGCCATTCTAGTATATTTGATACCAACTCCCTACAAGGGTATAAAGTAAAAGACTTTGTGAGTGAAATGCATATAAAGCCTGCTACAGTAACAACTAAATATGAAATAAGAATTCCTGAGGTGAGGGTTTCTTTTGGATTTGAAAGTGGCACTCCTCAAGGATTTACATATCTTAGTGACTCTGACCAATTATCACAGACTAAGGCAGTCTTATGTGCAGTACCTGTTGATGGTGGTCAGATTTCTTCAAGTGTATATACTCCTACTAGTGGTGGTAGAGATGACAATTATGGTATACAGTATATGCTATTCTCAGGCATGAAAATATATGTTGTTGCAGGCACCTCACTAGCTAAGTTATACATAGTATTGTATAATGACCGAAATACCATGGTTCAGTATAATAATAGGAACATTACCAATCTTATGTCAGGTAACAACATATATAGGCTGACTAATGCTATTATGAGAAATACTTCTGCTTACAGTAACTCATTTAATGGTGCAAATTACACAAAGACACAAGCAGTAGGTGATTCTAATGGTAATGCTGTTAATTCTGTGTGGTGTGCTATGCTTCCATTGATGGATGATGGAAAATCTAATGGGGATTATTCAGTAGGTTCAAACATGGATGCACCTCCCACTAATGTCAATTCTAATCGGCAATTATACAACTTCAAGGGTACTATAATTTACAACAAATTAAGATTATTTACTCCAACTACATAGCTATGAGAAAGATATTAGTAAGTATTATATCAATGATTATGCTGGCTTCCATATCCTGTTCCATATATTACTGCAATGGGTATAAGAAAATGTCTGATGAGTTGGCTGTTGCAGTGAATAACAATAAGGCATACTCCTTGGAGAACAGTTCTCTGAAGAAGGAAAATAGAGTGTATAAGCTAACTGCTGAGCAGCTTGAGTATTACAGTGATTCCATTACTGTTGAAATGGACAGGATTAGAAAGGAGTTGAAGATAAAGGATAAGGATTTGCAATACTTACAATATCTGTTATCTACATCAGAAAGGATAGATACTGTTACTTTCCAAGATACCATATTCAGTGAAACAACATTTCATGTTGATACTCTGATTGGGGATAAATGGTATCAGTTGAAGCTGGGAATGAAATTCCCTAATGTCATTACAGTGCATCCTAAATTTATAAGTGAGAAATACATAGTTACACATAGCAAGAAAGAGACTGTAAATCCTCCTAAGAAATTTTTTCTGTTTAGATGGTTTCAAAAGAAACATAGAGTAGTGGAAGTTACTATTGTGGAAAATAGTCCTTATGTGAATAATAAGCAGCAAAAATTTATTGAAGTAATTAAATGACATGATTGACCTAGGTATATTAATTACTGGAGGAGTAGGGATAATAACCACAGTAATCAGTGGTTGGACTTCTTGGCTCTTTGCAAGAAGAAAGTATAATAGTGAGGTAGATAATAACCTCATAGAGAACATGCAGCAGTCTTTGGAGTTTTATAAGAAGTTGTCTGATGACAACAAGAACAGGCTTGATGAGGTTCTTAAAAGAAATGCAGAGCTGGAACAGGAGATAGAGGATTTAAGGAAGCAGATGTTCAGTCTCATGAACTCCATCTGTACTGACCTTACTTGTCAGTTGAGAAAAAGAAACTTGAATTTTTTTAATGAGCAAGATGGAACTGATAGTAGACAGGAGATGGAAGAAACAGAGTTACACAATAAGTAACCTCCTTGTAGATGGGAAGTGGTTCTGTAATGTACTTGAAGACACTGATAGAGGATTAGATGACAGCATGAGTGTCACTAAAATCAAATCCTTAAAGAAATCAGGCATTACAGCAATCCCTAGTGGAACTTATGATGTAACTTTAGATGTATATAGCCCTAAGTTTGGGCCTAAATCTTTCTACAAAGAAACATGCAATGGCAAATTACCCAGACTTCTTAATGTAAAGGGGTTTGATGGTATCCTTATACATGCAGGTAATACAGATAAGGATACTTCAGGATGTCTCTTGGTAGGTGTAAACTCTGAAGTTGGTAAGGTTCTGAATAGTCAGGATACATTCAGGAAGCTATATAAGCTACTTCAAGAGGGCAAGAATAGAGGTGAGAAAATAACCATAAAAATTCTATGATATGGCAAAGAAGTGTGGTTGCAAAGGAAAAGGTAAGAACAATAGAGGTAAATGATTATGGATGCAAGAATAGTTTCATAAATGCTCCTTCAGGAGTTCTTCAATATGGATATTAAGATATGGCAACAGCAATTATAGGTACATTAAAGCATCTTCCTAATGCATCAATACTGCCTACTTTACCAGAGACAGGTAGACCTAACAGGATATATTTTATCCCCAATGAAGACCCTACAGAAGATAAATAGTAGATGATATTGATGCAGGTAATTCAAATTGCCTAGAGGTGAACATGAGGCAGGTTTCAAAGAATTATCATGGAACAAGAAAACTCTTGATGAGTTGGGATATAATTTGAAAGAGGGAGGCTCAAGAGGGGAACTTTCCACTAAGAGTCTTGCAAAAATGAGTGAGTCACTTAAAAGAGGTTATTCTGAATTTCCAGAGAGAAGAGAGAAAATAAGAAATAAAGCATTAGGTAGGAAGATGCCAAAAGATACAAGATGTAAGATAAGCCTGAATCACTCGAAGTCTAATTTATTAAAAATCAATGATGAAGTTGGAAGCATAAGGTAGTAGAATATCTTGGAGAATACTAATAAGATAAGGGTAAGAGGTAATCTTACCCTTTCTTTTTGTCCATATTGCAAGTATTTTTATATGCTACTAATAAGTGTTTTATTTATTATCTTGCAGATATGTAAAACTTTACTTACCTTTGCACTGTTTTAAGAACAAAAAGGTAGAAGAGTATGGAAGAAGAACTTAGCTTAGATAACATCTTAGGAGCAGAGGAGATTGAGAATCTGTTTGTAGAAGATGAGGATACACAGGATACCCCACCTGCAAATGGGGAGCCTCCTAAGAAAGAGGAGGAGCCAAATAAGGATAAAGAAGAAACTACTGAGGTTATTGATGTAGATAACTTATTTACTGATACACCAGAGAGCGTAGGTAGTGGAAAAGAAAATACAGAGGAAAAGGAAGATACCACTCCTAAAGGGGATGGCACTTCTCCCAAAAACTTCTACTCTTCCATTGCCAAAGCCTTGAAAGAGGAAGGTATCTTCCCAGCCCTTGATGATGAGGGCTTATCTAAGGTTAAAGACCCTGAAGACTTTAGAGATTTAATTGACCAACAGATAAAGGCAGGTCTTGATGAAAGACAGAGAAGAATTGATGAAGCCTTGAATGCTGGAGTTGAACCTACAGAGATTAGAAAGTATGAGAATACTATAAACTTCCTTGATTCTATTAAGGAAGAGAATATCTCTGATGAAGGTGATAAGGGAGAAAAACTTAGAAAAGACCTGATTTATCAAGACTTTATCAATAGAGGTTATAGTAAGGAAAGAGCTGCAAGAGAAGTGCAAAAGTCTTTCAATGCTGGTACTGATATTGATGATGCAAAAGAGGCTTTGAAAAGTAATATTGACTTCTTCAAAGA
>ENA-OZMW01000020-OZMW01000020.1-human-gut-metagenome-genome-assembly--contig:-NODE-20-length-32948-cov-5.303864_pt1 | contig 32948 bp, 28 predicted proteins | sample MGYA00244194_ERZ653823 | MGnify/ENA primary metagenome ERZ653823 (study PRJEB26926, sample SAMN06164551) | human gut metagenome | biome: ENVO:00009003; feature: ENVO:2100002; material: ENVO:00002003...
GAAGGAGAAACTGGCGGGTGCAAAGAAGAAAGCTGCCGTTATGCCTGAAAGTGATCTGCGCAGCCGCGTTGTGCAATTTTTGGACGAGCACCCGGAATTCTGTGATTTCTTCGCCAAATAAGGGAGAAAATAAGAATGACAATTTCGCAAGTTATTGATAAGCTGAACAAGGAAAAGCAGGAGGGAATCCCTTCCCGCTTTCCTTGCCGCGCTATCATGGTTAAAAATGTGCAGCAATACTGTGAGCTTCTTTCTGAACTTCAAAAAATTCCTGACATCGTGAAAGTTTCGCCTGCTGAATTGTTTTCCTCTGCTGATGTAATGCCGCAGTATATCAACTTAACAGCTTCCCAGTATGCCAATCAATGGGTTATTTTGACTGGTGTGAGCGAATATCTTCGCTTGTTCGGCAAGAGTGAATCAGTAAATAACCGTTTTTCTTCGCTGTGGAGCCATCAAGTTCCCGCAACCAGCCGTGGCCGAATCATTATTCCACTATGGGGATGCGAAGCGCAATGGCATGACCATTCTTTGCATCTCTGTGAAGATGAGCGGCAAGACGATTTCTATATGAAGTGTTTTTCGGCAGATGATGAGGAAGAAAAGTTAAATTTCTTGGTCATGTCTGGTGCCTTTGAGCAGTATATCTCGCAGTTATCTGCACAGAGTGCACATATGCTTGTCGGCTTGCGTGACTGGTATGACTACTGGGCGAATCCTTCCTCAACCTCTAACACGATTCTGCTGCTCACCAAACGCTATGTCTCAATTCAGCCCACAGAAGGAAATATTTCCATCCGCGTAATTCAGGACACATTTTCTTTCTTGCAAGAGAACCTGAAGGATGGGCACACCTTAACAAAAGATACCTGCCCACCGGAAGCACAAAATATACTATTCGAATATTCGTTGGCGGGGAAAACACTGGATGACGCTATTTTGTCTGCGCTTAATATGGCACAATTTAACGAAATTGATGTCATGAGTAAATGGCCTGTGCTTTCAGAAGGACAAAAGCAACTGGTATCTCTTTGGCTCAAACGTCATCCAGAGAACAGTTATCTCTATCACTGCATTCAGGCCAGTACCAATCTACAAGATATTCCCGAGCATGTACTACATGATATTTTTCATCTTCGCTCTTCTCATCCTGAATGGGATAACGATAGTCAGCGTCTCGTTTCAGCTATGAAACTGCAAAAAGATAGTATCTTTTTCAGCGAATTGGATAAGATTGCTGTGTATGAAGAACGGCTTAAGTTCTTATCAGGTGGAAGTAAAGAAGAGAAAGTATATTTGCTTCACATGATTGGTAAATGGATGCGCGAGGATGCCAATTGCGTACACCGCAGAGCAAAATCACCTCGACCGGCGAAATTGAGCAGCGGTTCCGCTTGAATTGAGCAATGGGACCGCCCGGATTGAGCAGCCCCACCGCTCAGGTTGAATATGGACAGAACAAATCAGTCAAGGTATTATAAATATAGTCGGAGTCAGATGTCCTGCAACCCCTTCCGCTTGCGCATGGATTCCTTGCCTCCAATGACCACGGTGTAAGCATCGTGGACGATTCGGTCGCAGATGGCATCAGCCAGCAGTGGGTCAGACAACTTTTCCGGCCAGCCCGGAATGTCAAACTGGGAGCAGAAGATCGTGGAGTTTCGCTTGTACCGGGACTCCACGATTTCCAATAAGTCCCTGGCTTCCGTTTCTTTCAAAGGGTACAGAAGCCATTCGTCAATTATGAGCAATGCGTACTTCTTGTACTGGGCCATGAGCTTGCGAATCGTACCGTTACCCCTGGCAATCTGGAATTCTACCAGAAGATCCGGGAGCCGGATGTACTTCACCGCATAAAACCGTCTTGCGGCAGCCATGCCCAGAGCGCAGGCGAGATAGGTTTTGCCGCTGCCGGTAGCTCCCAGCAGGATGATGTTGTGGTGCTCCTGAATGTAGTTGCAGGTGCTGAACCGCAGCAGTTCCTCCTGCTTCAGTCCTCTGTCGGGCAGATACTCCACATTTTCCAGACAAGCTCCCGGATCCGAGAAGGTTGCCTGCCGGATCAGCTTGTTCAGATGGTTATTCTTTCGGGCATTCCATTCCGCATCCACCAAAAGACCGAGCCGGTCCTCAAAGGTCATGTTTTGGAACTGCGGATCGGCAAGTTGATCCTTCAGGGCATTGGCCATAACACTCAGCCGCATTTCACGCAGCTTGGATACCGTTGTTTCAGTCAGCATCACTTATTCCCCCTTCCGTAGTAGTCAGCCCCACGGGTGAAACCGTACTGGGAAGAGGACGCAGTAGCCGTACTCTGCTCAGGGATGGCTTTATCCTGGCCGGATGCCAGAATAGCCTGAATATTCTTGAGAGAAGGGCGGGGTGTGTATTCCAATGCCCGTTTGCAAGCATTCTCCAGCCGTTCCGGAGTGTACTTGTCTGCCAGCTTCAGCAGACCCATGCAGGACTTGTAGCCCTGCTGTTCTACTTTGTAGCTGCCGAGAATAGCCCGGACAACGACCTGCGTGTTGCTGCCGACCTTACCGGCCCAGTGAATGAACCGTTCACCGTTCCACTGGACATACTTCTGGTGCTCTGGCGGCATATGCGCCTGGATCGTGCTGTATTGGTTAAACCGTCCGTACAGCCTGGGATGGGAACAGATTCGGTTTCCACCGTAGAAAACCTCTACCGTGGATCTGGTGAGCCGGACATCTACTTTCTGCTTGATGTACTCAAAGGGAACAGAATAGTTCATGCGCTCCACGGAAATGTGGTAATTTGGTCCCACCGTTGCCACTTTCCAGATGGCCAATTCAAAAGGTCTGGGCGGCAGAGGGCGCAGGAAGGGCCTCTCTTCTGCAAAGCTGCTGGCCCGGCTGCCTTCCCGCTTCTGGAAAGGTTTATGGTTGAACGCCTCCAGACGGTCCCAAATCGCCTCGTTCAGTTCCAATAGGGACAAAAACTGGCGGTTCCGCAGAGCGGCCAGTATGAAGGTAGAGATGATACCGACAGTACCCTCAACAGCAGCTTTATCCTTGGGAGCGCGGACTCTGGCAGGCAGAATTGCCGTGCCATAATGCTCTGCCAGCTCCTGGTACGATTTATTGAGAACAACCTCATCCTTCCCATGCTTTTGCACGCCGGTTTTCAGATTGTCGCACTGGATGATCCGTGTAACGCCGCCAAAGTATTTGTAGGCATTCACATGGGCAGTGGTCCATGAGTCCTGGTTCATGGAGAAAAAGGCTTCTACGTAGCTGTAGCCACTGTAGGGCAGGGTTGCCACGAACACATAAGCCGGGATAATTTCACCGGTGTCTGTGTCAATAACAGCGGCAGTATCGCCGGCCCAGTCCACCTGCATAACCTCGCCGGGCTTGTGGTTCAGGTGCATGGTGGCGTTTACCTTTGTCAGATAGTCCGCATAGTACTTGTTGAACTGGGTGGACTGGTATGGAATCTCACCCGCCGCCCGACACTGGTCGCAGTATCCCAGCCACAGCAGATTCAGGGTGATACCGCTGCGCTGGAGTTCCTTGTGGACATAGGCGTAGTCCGGCATCTTGTAGACAGGCTTCGAGGGGCTGGTCGGAAACAGACGCTCTGAGAGTTGCTTATCCGACATTTCCTCCGGCAGTGGCCATTGCAGGCCGCAGTTTGCTGCCCGTTGCAGGGTTGCTGCCACAGTGTTCCGAGCGCACTGGCAGCTTGACGCGATCTCGGTCTTGTTGAGTCCCAGACTATGGAGTCTGAGAATCTCACGGTAATTGGTCATACAGGTGACCTCCTTGTAGATATTTACACCGCAAAATGCGATGCATATCTACATTTTACCGCAGTGCTCAACGACGGCGGCAAGCGTGCTCAATTCCGCCGGAATGGATGCTCAATTTGAGCGGTCGTGCTGCGCAATCTCGCGCGGAATACTCACCAATCAAGTACGAAACTGTGAACTCCTTGAAAAGACATATCCGGCGCTTTATGCATACCTCGGTGGTAAAACATATGATTCTGATTTGAGCAGATATTTTGCACTCTACAAATCCCATAAACTTGAAAATTCTTTGCCAACAGATGAAGAGCTCTATTTCTCTGGCATTCGGACTGATTCTTACGATTATCGATATGCGCTCCTTAGCGAATCGGTAACAGACGATTGCATTGTCCTGTGGATTGATGCACTGGGCGCAGAATGGCTTCCGCTGCTTGTTTGGTCGCTTGAGCAGAATCAGAATGGCAAAATTGCCGGCATTTCAATTGCACAGGCAACACTCCCAACTGAAACCTGTTTTAATGAGCAGTGGAAGCAGATGAATGCGCCGCATATGAAGCTGGATCGTTTGGACAAATTGGCGCATAAGGGAGTTGTTGATGTTCCGGACTACTATGCCTGCATAGAACAACAGCTTTCTTTTGTGGGCGGCCTTGCCGCAAGGGTTGACGAACTTCTTGCGTCATATCATCGCGTAATTATTACCGGTGATCACGGCACAAGTCGTTTGGCAGCACGTTTTTTCCATAAATCTGATGGAATGAATCCGCCGCAAGGTGCAACTGCATGCAGTCATGGCCGCTATTGCAAATTAACCGCGCCGGCAATTGCACAGACATATCAGACAATTGCCAAAGATAGTGCTGGTTGCCAGTACCTTGTGTTTACCAATTATGATCATTTCACGCAATCCGGCTTTGCAGCTGGCGCTGACGATGAAAATGCAATCTACGGTGAAGTACATGGTGGTGCAACCCCGGAAGAAATGTTAGTCCCTGTTGTTGTTTATGACAGCATAAAGGAAAAGCCGCTAACTGCTCAATGGCAAAAGTCTGAAGTTAAGATAATGATGAAGAAGGCAAAACCTGTTCTAAAATTTAGCCGTCCTGTTCATTCACTTCAAGTCAAACTGGGGAGCTATGAGGGGAAATGCACTCCTTCTTCTGACAAAAAGCAGTGGACAATTGAGTTCCCGGGCATTGCACCTAACACCTATGCTGCATCTATTGCAGCTGATGGTGTACTTGTTGTTACCGAACCGCTTAAGATTCTTTCTGCACTTGGTGGAGGGGACGGTGATTTGCCTTGACGCGGAAGAAAACCTGCTGCGATTGCGGCAAGCAACTATCGAAAGACGAAGTTGCTTTAAGCCGAAAACTGATTGATGCGGATACTGAAGATTTCTACTGCATTTGCTGTCTTGCTGAGTATATTGGCTGTACGGAGCAGGATTTAATCGAGAAAATTCAGGAGTTCAAGGAACAAGGCTGTACCTTGTTCTTATAACGGAGGCTTATCATGCTTGAAGAGAAAGTCAGAGAAGTATTTGCTGATATGGTGGTGCTTAAAGATCCCCAGCGCAGCCAGTATTTCTCCAACCTCAGTATTCCATCTTACATGCGAGACTGGTTGGTCATGAAGTTTTCGGATGATGATGGCAGCATTGACTACGATAGTGTTCGTCGATACATCAAACGGTACATTCCCAATCGAGATGACTTCGAACAATATAAGTTCCAAATGGTGAATGGGGAAACTGTGCAATTCTTGGCACGAGTGCGGGTGTCCGTCGATGTCAAGCGCGGGAAAACCATGTTTGAATTGCCTGATTTCGGTGGCTCTCGCGGCGGTGCAGCTGGTGTTGTCGCATTCGATGTTGCGGAAGAATGGCAATCAACGCTGCTGCATGAAAGCGAAAATTGGGGCATTGTCTCGCTTTCATGGACGATGGAAGGAACACCATCTAAGCCCAAGGGCGTTATCACGATGGTAGGCTACAAGCCGTTTTGCCCGTATTCTATTGACTTGGATTTTTATCGAGAAGCGCGGCGAGAATTTACAACGCAGGAATGGATTGATGTCATCATTAGTGCTGTTGACTATAATCCTGATGGCTACTGTAACAAAGATGGTGAAGTCAGCGAAGAAACGAAGCTGTTCTTTTTGCGCAGGCTTTTGCCTTTTGTGGAAAAGCGACTCAATATGATTGAGCTCGCACCGAAAGGCACTGGGAAAAGCTATGTGTTTGAGAAAATCAGCAAACGCGGCTGGCTTATCAGTGGCGGTACAGTTTCTCGTGCATCCTTGATTTACGACAATGCGAAAAAAGTGGGCGGCTTGCTTACTCGGTTCGACTATGTTGGCTTTGATGAAGTGCAGTCCATAACCTTCGAGCAGCCAGGTCAAATTCAGCAAGCCTTGAAGCACTATATGGAATTCGGCGAAATCAAAGGTTTTGATGCGATGCTGACCGCAGATGCCGGTGTCATTGTGCTGGGCAATATTGATGCTGATCGCTTCGACATCAACAAGAACATGGTCGAACATATCAGTGAAGTTTTCGGCGAATCCGCAACGTTAGACCGTTTTCACGGTTTTATTCCCGGGTGGGAAATTCCTCGAATGACAACCGGAATGATTGCCAAGGGCTGGGCCATCAATACTGAATATTTCGCTGAAGTGCTGCATGCTTTACGCGATGATTTAAGCTACGCATCTATCGTGGATGAGCTCATTTCAGCGCCGCCCAAAGCAGATAAGCGACATATGACAGCAATCACAAGACTGTGTACTGCCTTGCTGAAGTTGTTATTTCCCCATGTGCAATCGAAGGACGATATTTCATGGGAAGAATTTGAAAAGTATTGTCTGAAACCGGCCATCGATATGCGTTCGACTATCTATAAGCAGCTTTGCATCATTGATCCAAAGGAATACGATGTACTTAGTAAGAACATTCCCGAAATAACCCGTAAGTAAATAAGCAGGTGATTCTCTGATGATATACGCTGACCATGCTGCTACCACGATGCTTTCCAATCAGGCTAAGGAGGCAATGCTCCCTTGGCTGTGTGAAGAGTATGGAAATCCCTCAACGCTTTATAGCCTTGCGCGAAATCCGCGCAAGGCTATTGCTGATGCCCGGGCAATCATTGCTGAAGCAATTGAGGCTGACCCCGATGAAATTTTCTTCACATCATGCGGAACAGAATCCGATAATTGGGCGCTATTGGGCACTACATTACGTTTTCCCCATCAGCGGAAGCGTATCATTACAAGCTGCATAGAGCATCATGCAATTCTGCACACCTGTGGCTTCCTTGAAAAGCTGGGCTATGAAGTGGTGTATCTTCCCGTTGATCATTCTGGCTTAATTAAGGAATCTGATTTAAGGAATGCAATCAATGATGATACCGTTTTAGTGTCCATCATGTATGCTAATAATGAGATTGGCACAATCGAGCCGGTATGGGAGTATAGTCGCATTGCACATGAGCACGGTGTACTTTTTCATACGGATGCTGTTCAAATCATGGGGCATGAGCATGTAAGAGTACATACGATTGATGTTGACATGTTATCAGCATCAGCACACAAATTTAACGGCCCTAAAGGCGTTGGGTTCCTTTATCTAAAAAAAGGTACACCGATTGAACCGCTATTGCATGGTGGTGGACAGGAAAAGGGAATGCGTTCCGGAACAGAAAACGTAGCAGCAATTGTTGGTATGGCAGTAGCGCTGCAAGAACATATGCAGTCTATTGACGAGGAACAGCAATACCTTGAAGGTCTGCGGCATCGGTTAATCTGCGGGCTTCATTCCGCCTCTCTGGATTTTACTGTGAACGGCGCTGAAAAACACGTTCCGGGGAGCATATCCATTTCTTTCAGAGGCGTTGAGGGGGAAATGCTGCTGCACCGTCTTGATTTGATGGGAATTGCTGTTGCAACAGGATCAGCTTGTAATTCCAAAGACACAGTGCTGTCACATGTAATCAAGGCAATAGCAGTGCCAGAAGCGTATGCGAAGGGAACAATTCGCATCACACTCGGCATGGACAACGATGAGGAACAAGTGGACAAAATCGTAGCAGCATTACGAAGAATATTGACACGATCTTTATAATCGGCAATCAGAACGCAAAAAGAGCGGTCAAGAGGTGGCACTGTCGGTACAAACAATCAACCAGCAATTAACAAATATTCTGCTATTTGCTGGTTGCGTTACTTAAAAATCAATTTGGGGAGGCGAGCATATTCATGGACAAAAAGTATACAGACTTTATGGATGAAATATCATCCGATGAACTTTATGAAGGGCTTCTCGCATACGGGCTCTTTGCAGAAAAACTTCCACCCGTATTTACTTCTGTGCCTTTCTTCAATTACTGCAAAACACGTTCAGAGGAATTTAAGCTTAATAAGCACTGGAATGAATACATTACTTTTCGTGTAATGCGTAATATTAGCATACCTCGACTTATGGGAATTCCAAATCCTTTTAGGTATCAAATGTTATGCGCTGAACTTAAAAATGACTGGGATCAGTTGCGCAACCACTTCCACAAGCAGACGGACGGGCAGGATTATCGTGTCAGTCGAATTCACGTTCGTAAGGAATACGATAGCAAACATATTTTTAAAATGAACAACTCTGATTATCTCCAAAAAGCCCGGAAATACGGGCATTTCACGGGATATAAGAACTGAATTTACTACCGATTTACTACTTTCGGATTGAGCTTTGACACGCTTCCGCTTCCCGTGAAGCCCACCGCCCAAATAGTGACACATCGAAAATTGAATACGACACCGCAGACAGCGGCGTTCTCTTTTCCCCTTTGGGGAGATCAGGACGCCGCTTTTTTTGCGCCCAAAACCAGAAAGGAGGCGACCGCCTATGTACTTTACTTCCGGCAGCGACCGGGCCTTTGAACAGCTCATGCAGACGAGGCCGGGCGCAGATCATTTTGACAGCGGCGAGGCCGGAGCGCCGGAGGACTGCGGCACCTGCCGTTTCTACCGCCCGCACTGGAAGTACCAGTTTTGTGTGTATGAGGAATGTCCCTACCAGCCGGGCAAGCGCACCGCCCTTGACGGCGCGGTGAAATTTCAAGTGAAAGGAGTGGACGACGAGATGGCAGTTTTTCGAGTGGAGAAAAACCGGGGCTACACGGTGATGTCTAACCACCACCTGCGGAACAAGGACTTGTCCCTGAAAGCCAAGGGCCTGCTGTCGCAAATGCTGTCCTTGCCGGAGGATTGGGACTTTACGCTGAAAGGCTTGTCCCTTATCAACCGGGAACAGATCGACGCGATCCGGGCGGCTGTCCGGGAGCTGGAACAGGCGGGCTATATCGTGCGTTCCCGTGAGCGTGACAGCCAAGGCCGCCTGCGCGGAGCGGATTACATCATTTACGAACAGCCCCAGCCTGTGTCGGATTTACCTACATTGGAAAATCCAACATTGGATAATCCAACGCAGGAAAAGCCTACGCAGGAAAAACCAACGCAATTAAATAAAGATAGATCAAGTAAAGAGAAATCAATTACGGATGGATCAAATACCGATTCCATTCCTATCCTTTCCCCTCCCTCTCCTTTGGGGGAAGAAGCGGCTGCGCCGCCGGAACGGAAAGGAACGGGAGCGAAATCACAGAGCGCCGTAGAGATTTATCGGGAGATCATCAAGGACAACATCGAGTATGAACACCTTTGCCAGTACGCCAAGGGGATTGACCGAGATATGCTGGACGAGATCGTGGACTTGCTGGTGGAAACCGTATGCAGCGCCCGAAAGACCATCCGCATTGCCGGGGACGATTACCCCGCCGAGCTGGTGAAATCCAAGCTGATGAAGCTGAACAGTTCTCACATTGAGTTTGTCTTTGACTGTATCAGCAAAAACACCACGGAAATACGGAACATCAAAAAATACCTGCTGGCGGTTCTGTTCAACGCCCCAAGCACCATCAACGGCTATTACACGGCGCTGGTGGCCCACGACATGAACACAGGCAGTTGGGGAACCCCGCAAAATCGGTGATTTTGTGGGGAGAGGAGGAACAGCGAAATGAGCGAGCTTTTCACGCTTGCGTGGAAACAAGCGATATGGAGCTTGTGACGACGAGAAAGGAGGCCGACCCTATGAAACAGGGTGCTTTGATTTTTGACGAGCAGACAGACCGCTACGACATCCGCTTTGACCTTGCGGACTATTACGGCGGCCTGCACTGCGGAGAAACTTTTGATGTGATGGTGGGCGGCAGATGGAGGCCGACCCGCATTGAAATGGCCGAGAACTGGTATCTGGTGGGAATCCATGCCGACGACCTCTCCGGCCTGCGGGTGCGGATTTAAGCCATCCGCCTGCCTGCTGACTTTCCAAAGGAGGGATAGCAGTTGCAGGAAGAAGTAGACCAGAAAACCATAGCGTTAGCGGTTAAGACGGGCAAGCTCACCGCCCAAGTGCTGCAAGCGGCCATCCAAAAATATCTGGCCGCCCGGCAGAAAGGGACGGGCAAGGCCCGTCACGGACAGCAGAACTTACGGCAGCTCAAAAAGGACGGTTCCGCCCTGTCCAACATTGAGATCACCGACGCCAACATTGGCTTATTTAAGCCCTGCGCCAAGAAATACGACATTGATTTTACCCTGCGGAAAGACCGCACTACCCATCCGCCCCGGTATATCGTGATCTTCAAATCCAAGCAGGCGGACAATCTGGAACAGGCGTTTAAGGAGTTTACGGCCAAGAAGCTCAAACAGCAGGAACGCCCCTCCATCCGAAAGACCCTTGCCGTCCTGAAAGAAAAGGCAGCGGCCAGAAGCAGCCAGCAGGCCAAGGAGAAAATCAAGGAAAGGGGGCTGTCACGATGAAGCCGGAAATGAAAAAGCTGATAATCGCTAACCTGCCCTACCTGCTGTTTGTTTACCTGTTCGGCAAGCTGGGACAGACCTACCGGCTGGCGGCTGGGGCGGACTTGTCGGAAAAGCTATTGCACCTTGCGGACGGCTTTTCCCTTGCCTTTGAAAGTGCCGCCCCCAGCTTCCACCTGTTCGATCTGGCGGTGGGCGTGGCCGGTGCAGTGGCACTGCGGCTGATGGTGTACTGCAAGAGCAAGAACGCCAAGAAATACCGCCGGGGCGTCGAGTACGGCAGCGCCCGTTGGGGAGGCCCCAAAGATATAGCCCCGTACATCGACCCGGTGTTTGACAACAACATCCTCCTGACCCAGACGGAACGCCTCACCATGAACAACCGGCCCAAAGACCCCAAGACCGCCCGGAACAAAAATGTGCTGGTGATCGGCGGTTCCGGCAGCGGCAAGACCCGGTTCTTTGTGAAGCCCAACCTCATGCAGTGCGTGTCCAAGGACTACCCAACCTCATTCGTGATTACTGACCCGAAAGGAAGTCTGATCGGCGAGGTGGGCCAGCTCCTTGTGCGGTGCGGCTACCGGGTAAAAGTGCTGAATACCATTAACTTTTCCAAGAGTATGCGCTACAACCCGTTTCGCTACATCCATTCGGAAAAGGACATTTTGAAGCTGGTAAACACGCTGATCTGCAACACCAAGGGCGAGGGCGAAAAGAGCGCCGAGGATTTTTGGATCAAATCGGAACGCCTGCTGTATTCGGCCCTCATTGGCTATATCTGGTACGAAGCGCCGGACGATGAAATGAATTTCACCACGCTGCTTGAAATGATAAACGCCAGCGAAGCCCGCGAGGACGACCCGGAATTTCAATCCCCGGTAGACCAGATGTTTGAACGGCTGGAAGAAAAAGACCCGGAACACTTTGCGGTGCGCCAGTACCGTAAATTCCTGCTGTCGGCGGGCAAGACCCGCAGCTCCATCTTGATAAGCTGCGGAGCCAGATTAGCGCCCTTTGACATCCGGGAAGTGCGGGAGCTGATGGAGGACGACGAACTGGAACTTGACACCATCGGGGATCAAAAAACAGCCCTGTTCCTGATTATGTCGGACACGGACACGACCTTTAATTTCATTTTGGCAATGGTGCAAAGCCAGCTTATCAATCTTTTGTGTGACCGGGCCGATGACAAATACGGCGGGCGGCTGCCCGTCCATGTGCGGCTGATTCTGGACGAGTTTGCCAACATCGGCCAGATTCCAAACTTCGACAAGCTGATCGCCACCATCCGAAGCCGGGAAATCTCGGCTTCTATTATTTTGCAGAGCCAGTCGCAGCTAAAGGCCATTTACAAGGACGCGGCGGAAATCATTTCCGACAACTGCGACTGTACGCTGTTCCTTAGTGGCAGGGGCAAGAACGCCAAGGAGATTGCGGAGGTGCTGGGCAAGGAAACCATTGACAGCTACAACCAAAGCGAGAACCGGGGCGCGCAGACCTCCCACGGACTGAACTACCAAAAACTCGGAAAGGAGCTGATGAGCCAAGACGAAATTGCAACGATGGACGGAGGCAAGTGTATTTTGCAGGTGCGCGGCGTAAGGCCATTTTTCAGTGAGAAATACGACATCACCCGCCACCCCCGCTATAAATACCTCTCGGACGCTGACAAAAAGAACACCTTTGATGTGGACAGCTACCTGTCGTCCCTGCGCCGGAAAAAGCGGCGCGTGGTAACAGAGGACGAACCCTTTGACCTCTACGACATTGAGCTGTCGGATGAAGATTTTGCCGCAGAATAAAGCGGCCATAGAGAAAGGAGCGTGACCGATGGGACACTCGGACGAATGGACATTTGCGGATTATTTCAGGTATGAGAAAGAAATCTACCGGGCGATCATTTCCGCTGCGGTGCTGTGCCAGTGGATCGCGGAACATGATACCCCGCCCACAGACGGGGAAGCCGAAGAACTTGCAAGGGAAATAGACCGCAGACTGTGTGAAGCATGGGGCGAAATTTTTTCGCTGGCTGTGCTGGAATGGCGGGACGGCCAGTAACTCCGGGCCGTCTGCGGATTGTGAGGCTGCCGCTGTGAACGGCGGCTTTTTTTGCACCCAAACACCATCACAATCTGAATTTATGGAGGTAAATTTATGGAATTTTTCAATAGTGCAGTTGATACTTTGCAGACCATCGTTGTGGGCCTCGGTGGAGCGCTTTGCGTATGGGGCGGCGTCAATCTTTTGGAGGGATACGGGGCGGACAACCCGGCAAGCAAGTCACAGGGAATCAAGCAGCTTGTCGCCGGAGGCGGCGTTGCCCTCATCGGCATGACCCTTGTTCCGCTGCTGTCCGGGCTGCTGGGATAACCCCATGTGCCTTAGAAAACCCTCCGCGCCCTCTCTGATCTGGGAGGGCGCGGGAAAGGAGGTGTCCCCACATGATCGGTGATTTAATCGGGGAATGGATCAAGGGAATCCTGATCGACGGTATCATGGGCAACCTGTCCGGCCTGTTTAACACAGTTAATACCAAAGTCGGGGAAATCGCGTCGGATGTGGGCAGTACCCCGCAGGACTGGAACGGCGGCATTTTCTCCATGCTGCAAAACCTGTCCGAAACGGTGATCGTCCCCATTGCGGCGGCCATTCTCGCCCTTGTGATGTGCTATGAGCTGATCGACATGATTGTGGAAAAGAACAATATGCACGACTTCGACAGCTCCATGTTCTTCCGCTGGATTTTCAAAAGCGCCTTTGCCATCCTCATTGTGACGAACACATGGAATATCGTCATGGGTGTGTTTGACGCCACCCAGCAAGTCGTCAACCAGAGCGCCGGGGTGATTATCGGAGATACCAGCATTGATTTTGACACGCTGCTCCCCGATCTGGAAAGCCGCCTTGAAGCAATGGACATTGGGCCGCTGCTGGGCCTGTGGTTCCAGACCCTTGTTGTAGGGCTGACGATGAACATTCTTTCCATCTGCATTTTCCTTGTGACCTATGGAAGAATGATTGAAATTTACGCCGTGACCGCATTGGGGCCGATCCCCCTTGCCACGCTGGGCAATGCAGAGTGGCGCGGCATGGGCCAGAACTACTTGAAATCCCTGCTTGCGCTGGGCTTCCAAGCCTTTTTAATCATGGTGGTTGTCGGGATTTATGCGGTGCTGATCCAGCAGATCGGAACCGCCGACGACATATCCGGCGCGATCTGGGGCTGTATGGGCTATACCGTTTTGCTTTGCTTCTGTCTGTTCAAGACCGGCAGCATATCGAAAGCCGTATTTACCGCACATTGACAGACAGGAGGAATACCAACCATCGAAGAAACACAAAAGAAAACCTACAACATCCTTTACGCCGACCCGCCGTGGCGATATGAACAGAAAGCAGTACAGGGTGCAGCAGAAAAGCACTATCCCACCATGAGCATTGACGAGCTGTGCGCCCTGCCGGTGGAAACGCTGGCGGAAAAAGACTGCCTCTTGTTTTTGTGGGCGACTTTCCCACAGCTCCCGGAGGCGCTGCGTCTGATTAAGGCGTGGGGCTTCACCTTTAAGACCGTGGCCTTTGTCTGGCTGAAATTGAACCGCAAAAGCCCCACATGGTTTTACGGGCTGGGCTATTGGACGAGAGGAAACGCGGAAATCTGCCTGCTTGCCAAGCGGGGCCATCCCAAGCGTTACTCCAAAAGCGTCCATCAGTTTATCATTTCCCCGGTGGCGGAACACAGCAAGAAACCAGACATTACCCGTGAGAAAATCATAGCCCTTGCGGGCGACCTGCCCCGCGCAGAACTGTTTGCCAGACAGAAAATCCCCGGCTGGGATGTGTGGGGCAATGAAGTGGACAGCGATTTTTCCCTGTCCGTACCAGAAACGAGGTGACTTTTTATGGCTTATGTAACTGTCCCCAAGGATTTAACCAAGGTCAAATCCAAGGTAGTATTCGGGCTGACGAAACGCCAGCTCATTTGTTTTGGCGGTGCGCTGCTTGTAGGCGTCCCGCTTTTCTTTTTGATCCGGGGCCGCGTCCCGACCAGTGCGGCGGCACTCATTATGGTGTTCGCCATGCTGCCGGGCTTTCTGCTGGCCCTTTACGAAAAACACGGACAGCCCCTTGAAGTGGTGGTGCGCCAGATTGTAGAGTGCTGCTTCATCCAGCCCAAGGAACGCCCCTACCAGACCAACAACGCTTATACCGCCCTTGTGCGGCAATCCCAAATGGAAAAGGAGGTCAACGCCATTGTCCAAAAAGCAAAAGAACGAAACGAGCGCAAAAGCGCCGGTCAAGCTCACCCGCGCCGAAAAGAAAGAAATTCAGGCCGTCATCCGAAAGTATAAGGGCGACGGCAAGCCCCATTCGGCGCAGGCCAGTATTCCCTATGAGGCCATGTATCAGGACGGCGTATGCCGGGTGACGCCCCGCACCTTTTCCAAGTGCATTGAGTTTACGGACATCAGCTACCAACTGGCGCAGGCGGACACCAAGACCGCCATCTTTGAAAACCTGTGCGACCTCTACAACTATCTGGACGCCTCCATTCATGTGCAGTTTTCCTTTATCAACCGCAAGATCGACCCCAAGCAGTACGCCAAGAGCTTTGAAATCCGGGCGCAGGGGGACGACTTCGACGACATCCGCAGCGAGTATTCCGACATTTTGCAAGACCAGCTTGTGAACGGGAACAACGGCCTGATGAAGCGGAAATTTATGACCTACACCATTGAGGCGGACAGCCTGAAAATGGCCCGCGCCAGACTGCGCCGGATCGAAACCGACCTTTTGGGCTATTTCAAGAGCATGGGGGCCTCCGCGTGGGGACTGGACGCCAAGGAACGGCTGGAAGTCATGCACAGCATTTTCCACCCGGACGGGGAACCGTTCTCCTTTGACTGGAAGTGGCTTGCCCCGTCGGGGCTTTCCACCAAGGACTTTATCGCCCCGTCCTCGTTCCGCTTCGGCAATGCCCGGATGTTCGGGCTGGGCGGCAAATACGGGGCGGTGAGCTTCCTGCAAATCCTCTCCCCGGAGCTGTCGGATGAAATGCTGGCCGATTTTCTCAACACGGAAAACGGTATTGTGGTGAACCTCCATGTGCAGGCCATCGACCAGAGCGACGCCATTAAGACGGTCAAGCGCAAGATCACCGACCTTGACGCCATGAAGATTCAGGAACAGAAACGGGCTGTCCGCAGCGGCTACGACATGGATATACTTCCCAGCGACCTTGCCACCTACGGGCAGGACGCCAAGGAGCTGCTAAAGACCTTGCAGAGCCGGAATGAACGGATGTTCCAGCTTACCTTTTTGGTGCTGAACACCGCAGACACCCGGCAAAAGCTGGAAAATGATGTGTTCTGGGCTGCCGGGATCGCCCAGAAGTACAACTGCTCCCTTGTGCGGCTGGACTACCAGCAAGAACAGGGGCTTATGAGCAGCCTGCCGCTGGGGGCCAGCCACATCCAGATTGAACGCTCCCTGACGACTTCCAGCGTGGCCGTGTTCGTCCCCTTTGTGACGCAGGAGCTTTTTCAGGGCGGCGACGCCATGTATTACGGGATCAACGCCAAGACCGGCAACATGATTATGCTCGACCGCAAGCGGGCGCGCTGCCCCAACGGGCTAAAGCTGGGGACACCGGGAAGCGGCAAAAGTATGAGCTGTAAATCGGAGATTGTGAGCGTGTTCCTCTGCACCCCGGACGATGTGTATATCTGTGATCCAGAGGCCGAATATTACCCCCTTGTGAAGCGGCTGCATGGGCAGGTGGTGAAGCTGTCGCCTACCAGCAAAAACTATGTGAACCCGCTGGACATCAACCTGAACTACTCCGAGGATGAAAACCCGCTGGCCTTAAAATCCGACTTTGTGCTGTCGTTCTGTGAGCTTGTCATGGGCGGCAAGAATGGGCTGGAAGCCATCGAAAAGACGGTGATCGACCGGGCGGTACAGGTGATCTACCGGCCTTATCTGGCAGACCCCAAGCCGGAAAATATGCCCATCCTTGCAGACCTGCACAAAGCCCTGTTAGACCAGCATACCCCGGAGGCCGACCGGGTGGCGCAGGCCCTTGACCTGTATGTGTCCGGCAGCTTAAATGTGTTCAACCACAGAACCAACATTGACATCAAAAACCGCATTGTGGCCTTTGACATCAAGGAGCTGGGCAAGCAGCTAAAGAAAATCGGTATGCTCATTGTCCAAGACCAGATTTGGGGGCGTGTCACCCAAAACCGCAGCAAGGGCAAGGCGACATGGTATTTCTGTGATGAGTTCCACCTGCTGTTGCGTGAGGAACAGACGGCGGCCTTTTCCTGTGAGATTTGGAAGCGTTTTCGTAAGTGGGGCGGGATTCCCACAGGTGCGACGCAGAATGTAAAAGACCTGCTTTCCTCCCCGGAAATTGAGAACATTTTGGAAAACAGCGACTTTATCTGCCTGCTCAATCAGGCCAGCGGCGACCGCAAAATCCTTGCGGAACGGCTGAACATTTCGCCCCAGCAATTACGGTATGTGGACAATTCCGAACCCGGCGAGGGACTTCTCATTTACGAAAATGTGATCCTGCCCTTTAAGAACCCCATCCCGAAAAACACCCAGCTCTACCAGATCATGACGACCCGGTTAGGCGAGGGGGCGACGGTATGAGCGCCTTAACACATTTCAGCCTGTTTTCCGGGATCGGCGGGATCGACCTTGCGGCGGAAGCCGCAGGGTTTACCACCGTATGCCAGTGCGAATGGGCGGATTTCCCGATGGAAGTTTTGAAAAAGCACTGGCCGCAGGTACCAAAATTCCGGGACATTACCACAGTGACAAAGGAGGCATTTTTTGAAAAAACAGGACGAGAAACCATCACACTTATTTCCGGGGGATTCCCCTGCCAGCCCTTTTCCAGCGCCGGGAAACAAAGAGGATTTGAGGACGAACGGTATTTATGGCCCGAAATGCTCCGCGTTATCCGGGAACTGCACCCCTCTTGGGTGCTTGGAGAAAATGTTGCTGGCTTCATCCATCTGGGGCTCGACAAGACGGTTTTTGACTTGGAGCAGGCAGGCTACGCCGTTAGGGTTTTCGTACTTCCTGCTGTCGCCGTCGGCGCATGGCATGAGCGCAAAAGAACTTTCATCATCGGCCATGCTGCTTCCCACGCCCCTTGCCAGCGACACGGGGGATGTGGGGAAAACTGTCGATGTGCGGATGACCCCAACCGGGAGCTTCCGAAAATACAACCCCAGCGGAACCGTATGGACGGCGCGGCTGTCATGGGCGGTTTACAAACTGCTGGGCAGCCCGCCGGGGGATGTGAAACTGAATCCCGACTGGGTGGAATGGCTGATGGGATTCCCCCGGAGATGGACGGACATTCCATGTGGGCCAAAGAACCGGCGCAAATCCCGTACTTAATCAGCGACCCGCCGGCGAATGTGGCAAAGCGGTTAAAGACTTTGGGAAACGCAGTTGTTCCCCCGCAGGTGTACCCCATCCTGCGCTATATTGCAGAAATTGAAACCGGGCGCTGCCGGAACAGACAGCAAGGAGGTGATCGGATATGGAACCCTTAAAACCCCGCGACAAGGTAACGCAGCACATGACCCGCGACGGTCTGACGCTGGATAACCAGACCACCGGCGAAAGCGTCAATGTGTCCAGCCGGGAGGCCGAGCAGGAATACACCGCCCAGCCGGAGGGCGCGGCGGAAAAAATACTGGAACGGGCGGACGAACTGCACGACCGCCACAAGGCAAAGAAAGCGGCCAAGGACGCCGTGGAAACCGTGGCGCAGGCCACCGTCCCCGTTTCCCGGTTGCAGTTTACCGCCGAGGAACGGGCCTCCCCGGAGTTGGCCCCGTATATCAAAAAGGTGGAAAAACGGGCGGATCAGCTGGAAGCGGCCAAAGAAGCCCTGCCCAAAAAGCGCGTCGTCACCAAGGAAACCGTCTATGACGAGGCCAAGGGCAAGGCCAAAAGCAGGCTGTATTTTGACAAGGTGGAGAAAGCCCCTCCCCAGCTCAAACCAAACCCGGCCAGCCGCCCCATACAGGAAGCCGGGCTTTACCTCCACGGAAAAATCCATGAGGTAGAACACGAAAATGTGGGCGTGGAGGGCGGCCACAAGGGGGAGGAACTGGCGGAACGGCAGGCGGGCCGCATGATCCGCAGCGGCGTCCACCGCCACAAGCTCAAACCCTACCGGGCCGCAGCCAAGGCCGAGCGAAAGTCCATCGCCGCCAATGCCGAGTTTGCGTATCAAAAATCCCTGCGGGACAACCCGGAGCTGGCGCAGGCGGCAAAGAACCCCGTTTCCCGTTTCTGGCAGAAACAGCACATCAAGCGGGAATATGCCAAGGCAGCAAGGGCGGCGGGCCAGACCGCACAGGGGGCCGCAGGCACCGCCAAGACCACGGCTGCCGCAGCCAAGAAAGCCGCAGAGAAAAGCAGACAGGCCGCCTCCTTTGCCGCCCGGCACTGGAAAGGGGCGCTGATCGTCGGCGGCGTGGGCCTTATGCTCCTGCTGGTGATGGGCGGCCTGCAATCCTGCACCGCCATGTTTGGCAGCACCGGGACGGGCCTTGCCGCCACCTCCTATCTCTCCGAGGACAGCGATATGCTGGGAGCCGAAGCCGCCTATGCCGCGCTGGAAGCAGACTTGCAGCACGAACTTGACAACTACGAAAGCCTGCACCCCGGCTATGACGAATACCGTTTCGATCTGGATGAGATCAAGCATGACCCCTATGTGCTGACCTCCATCCTCTCCGCGCTGCATAACGGCGTGTTCACTTTGGGGGAGGTACAGGGCGACCTTGCCATGCTCTTTGAAAAGCAGTACATCCTGACCCAGACCATCGAAACGGAAACCCGCTACCGCACCGAAACGAGGACGGACAGCGAGGGAAACACCTATACCGTGGAAGTCCCCTACACCTATTACATCTGTAATGTGAAGCTGGAAAACTTTGACCTGTCCCACCTGCCCATCTACATTCTCACCGAGGAACAGATGGGCTTTTATGCTGCCTATATGCAGACTTTGGGCAACCGGCCAGACCTGTTTCCCAACGGCAGCTATTCCCACGCCTCCACCCCGAAAGAGCCGACCTACTATGAAATTCCTCCAGAGGCGCTAAAGGACGAAGCCTTTGCCGCCATGATTGCCGAGGCGGAAAAGTATGTGGGCTATCCTTATGTGTGGGGCGGCAGCTCCCCAAGCACCAGCTTTGATTGTTCCGGTTTCATTAGCTGGGTTATCAATCATTCCGGCTGGAATGTGGGACGCCAGACGGCGCAGGGGCTTTACAACATCTGCACCCCCGTTTCCCCGGAGCAGGCCAAGCCCGGCGACCTTGTATTTTTCGTCGGCACTTACGACACTGCCGGGATGTCCCATGTGGGGCTGTATGTGGGAAATTCGGTCATGCTGCACTGCGGCGACCCCATTTCCTACACAAACCTCAATTCAAGCTACTGGCAGCAGCATTTTTATTGTTACGGGCGTTTGCCTTAAACGCCAGAAAGGAGTTTTTGACTATGGCAATGAACAAATTGGAGCGCATTGAAAAGGATATTGAGAAAACCAAGGGCAAGATCGCGGAGCTGCAAAAGCAGCTTCGGGAGCTGGAAGCGGCCAAGACCGAACAGGAAAACTTGCAGATCGTCCAGCTTGTGCGCGGCCTCAACATGACCCCACAAGAGTTCGCCGCCTTTGTGCGCGGCGGCGCGTTGCAGGCGGCCCCGGCCCCGATCCCGGACTTTGAACAGGAGGACAGCGCCCATGAAGAAATCTAAATGGTTCCGTACCCTCACCGCAACACTGGCCGCTGCGCTTTGTATGGCGTCTTTTTCTGTTACCGCCTACGCCGGGGGCGCTGACCCTGACCCTGTGCCGCTGCCGGAAACCACCGAGGCCCCCGCAGAAGTGCCGGAGGAAACCGAAGAACCTACCACCGGCGGCATGGAGCCGGTGGGCGTACCCGTCACCCCGCAGGGCAACGCTACGCTGGTGGATGATTTTTTCGGGGATAAGCAGCTTATCACCGTCACCACCAAGGCCGGGAATTATTTTTATATCCTGATCGACCGGGCCAACGAGGACAAGGAAACAGCGGTGCATTTCCTCAACCAAGTGGACGACGCCGACCTGCAAGCCTTATTGGAGGACGGAAAAAAAGAGCCGGAGGTCTGCAACTGTACGGCTAAATGTCAAGCCGGGGCCGTCAATACGGCTTGCCCGGTCTGTAAAAACAACCTGACCGCCTGCAACGGGCCAGAGCCGAAGCCCCAGCCGGAGGAAGAAAAGCCGCAGGAGGAAAAGCCAAGCGGCATGGGCGGCCTTGTGGTGTTCTTTGTGGTGGTGCTGTTGGGCGGCGGCGCAGCCCTTTACTTCCTGAAATTCAAAAAGGAAAAAGTTGACACCACAGGCAATGACGATCTGGCCGAGTATGACTTTGGAGAGGACGAGGACGACGAGGACGAAGCCCCGGAGCCGGACGAGGATATGACAGGTGAAGATGGAAATGAGGAGGATGAAGTATGAGCTATCAGTTAGTAATTGCAGAGAAACCAAGCGTCGCCCGCAGCATTGCGGGTGTGATCGGCGCGGACAAGAAACAGGACGGCTACATGGAGGGGAACGGCTATCTGGTGAGCTGGTGTATCGGCCACCTTGTTTCCCTTGCCGACGCCGGGACTTATGACGAGCGTTTCAAAAAATGGCGCTATGACGACCTGCCGATTCTGCCGCAGGAATGGCAGTACATCATTCCCGACGATAAGAAAAAGCAGTTTGACACCCTGCGTTCTTTGATGGCGCGCCCCGATGTCACCGGCCTTGTGTGCGCCACCGACGCCGAACGCGAGGGGGAATTGATTTTCCGTTTCGTCTACCAGATGGCAGGCTGCAAGAAACCGTTTCAGCGCCTTTGGATTTCCAGCATGGAGGACGCGGCCATCAAGGACGGCTTCGCCCACCTGAAACCGGGGGCTGACTACGACAACCTGTATCAGTCGGCCCTTTGCCGGGCGCAGGCGGATTGGCTGGTGGGGATCAACGCGACAAGACTTTTCTCCATCCTCTACCACAAGACCCTGACCGTGGGCCGTGTCCAGACGCCGACCCTGAAAATGCTGGTTGACCGGGAGGCCAAGATCAGCAGCTTTCAGAAAGAGAAATACCACATCGTCCAGATCGCGGCGGGCGGCATGGAGGCGGCCAGCGACCGCTTTCTAAACCCCGACGACGCCAACGCCACCAAGACGGCCTGTGCAGGAGCACAGGCCGTTTGTGTATCGGTGAAGCGTGAGAAAAAGACGGAGCAGCCGCCCCGCCTCTATGACCTCACTACCTTGCAGCGGGAGGCAAACCGCCTGTTTGGATTTACCGCCAAGCAGACCCTTGACTATGCCCAGCAGCTTTACGAAAAGAAGCTGCTGACCTATCCCCGCACCGACAGCCAGTATTTGACCGATGATATGCTGCCAACGGCGGAAAGCCTTGTGTCCGGCCTGTGGCCGCTGCTTTCCTTTGCGGCGGGGCTTGACCTGTCCCCGCAGTTTGGCCGGGTGCTGAACAGCAAAAAGGTGAGCGACCACCACGCCATTGTCCCGACAATGGAATTTGTGCAGAAAGGCTTTGACGGGCTGGCCGAGGGCGAAAAGAAACTGCTGTCCCTTGTGTGCTGCAAGCTGCTGTGCGCCGTGGCCGCACCCCATGTGTATGAAGCTGTCACCGCTACATTCACCTGTACCGGGAACACCTTTACCGCCAAGGGAAAAACCATCCTGACCCCCGGCTGGAAAGAACTTGACCGCCGCTTTAAGGCGTCGTTCAAAACAGACGCCGACGACACCGCCCCGGAGCCTGCGCGTGAACTGCCGGAGATCACCGAGGGACAGACCTTTGACAAGGTAACTGCCGCCGTCACCGAGCATTTCACCGCACCGCCAAAATCCTACACGGAAGATACCCTGCTTTCCGCTATGGAGCGCGCCGGTGCGGATGATCTGCCGGAGGACGCCGAGCGGCAGGGATTGGGAACCCCGGCCACCCGCGCCTCCATTTTAGAAAAGCTGGTGCAGATGGGCTTTGTGGAGCGCAGGGGCAAACAGCTACTTCCCACCAAGGATGGCCACAACCTTGCCTGTGTGCTGCCGGAGGTGCTGACCTCTCCCCAGCTTACGGCACAGTGGGAAACGGAGCTGACGGCCATTGCCAAGGGGCAGGCCGACCCGGAGGGCTTCATGGCTGGCATTGCAGAAATGACAAGGGGCCTGATCGTGGGCTACTCCCAGATCAGCGAGGACGCGCAGAAGTTGTTTCAAACCGAGCGTGTGGTTATCGGCAAATGTCCGCGCTGCGGGGAAAGCGTCTACGAGGGCAAAAAGAACTACTACTGCGGAAACCGAAGCTGCCAGTTTGTCATGTGGAAGAATGACCGATTTTTTGAGGAACGGGGCAAGGCGTTCACCCCGAAGATCGCCGCCGCGCTCCTTAAAGACGGAAAGGCAAAGGTAAAGGGCCTGCGCTCCATGAAAACCGGCAAAACCTATGACGGGACGGTGCTTTTGGCCGATACCGGCGGCAAGTATGTAAACTACCGCGTGGAACAGAGGGGCAAAAACTAAAAACAGCAAGCATAGGGAGTGTAGCCACACTCCCGGAAAAACCCTTGACCCGGCGCACCTGCCGGGCCGGGGATTTTCTCTTTGGGGAAGCCCCAAACCCTTATATTATGTGAAAGGAGCGATTCAATGAGCGAAGTGTTTTCCGTACTGCTTCATAACCGACAGCGTTATGAGCAAGGCAAAGAGGGCCTATGGTTTTCTCTGCCGACCACAACCGAAAAACTGCAAGCAGCCCTGCGGGAAATCGGGATCAGTGCCGATAATCCGCAGGACTTTTTCTTGTACGACTATCGAAGCCCACAGGCACGACCTATTAAGCTACCCCGTGATATGGTGCTGTCCGCAGGCATGGATGAATTAAACTTCCTTGCTGCAAGATTGGAAAAGCTGGACGCCACCGAACTTACGGAGCTGAACGCCGCCCTGACAAGCCCGCAGAGTGATTTTCACAATATCGGCCAGATTATCGACTATCCCGAAAATGTGGACTTTTATGTGCATTTGCCGGATGTCACCGGCACAGGACAGTTGGGCGACTACTATCTAAACCGTTCCGGCATGGTGGATATGCCGGAGGAATGGAAAGCAGGGATTCTCCTGCCCCGTTTTGGCCTGCATATTGCCAACACAGAGCAAGGTGTTTTTACCGATTATGGCTATCTGGTAAAAAGCGGCGACGAATGGCAGCGCGTCCATGAGGGCCAGCTAGTGCCGGAGGAATACCGGGTGATGGCCTATCCTGCGCCGGAAATTCTGCGGGAGGAAAGCAAGGTGCAGCCGGAGGCGGCAGCACCTACAAAGGTCCCACAGCCTGTCACCCCCATTCTCTTAAACGGCCAGAACAGCGCCGAGCGCATGAAAGAGATCACCGACCGGCTGGAAACCGGCATACAGGAGCTTTTCGAGAGTGAACGCTACAAAGCCTATCTCACCACCATGTCCAAGTTCCACAGTTACAGCTTCAACAACACCCTCCTGATCGCCATGCAGGGCGGACAGCTTGTGGCGGGCTACAACAAGTGGCGGGACGATTTTCACCGCAATGTAAAGAAAGGCGAAAAGGCCATCAAGATACTGGCCCCGGCCCCGTTCAAGGCGAAAAAGGAAGTGCAGAAGCTGGACGCACAGGGCAGGCCGGTGATGGGAAAAGACGGAAAGCCTGTTACCGAAGTACAGGAAATACAGGTTCCGGCCTTTAAGATTGTTTCTGTCTTTGATGTGAGCCAGACCGAGGGGGAACCGCTGCCCTCTATCGGCGTGGAAGAACTGACCGGCAGCGTGGAACGCTACGGGGAATTTTTCAAGGCGCTGGAACAGACCTCCCCGGTTCCCATTGGTTTTGAGGACATTCCGGGCGGTTCCCACGGCTACTACCACCTGACGGAAAAGCGGATCGCCATTCAGGAGGGCATGAGCGAATTACAGACCCTAAAGACGGCCATCCACGAGATCGCCCATTCCAAGCTCCACGCCATCGACCCGGAAGCCCCGGCCATAGAGCAGGCCGACCGCCCCGACAGCCGCACCCGCGAGGTGCAGGCCGAAAGCGTGGCCTATGCCGTCTGCCAGCACTACGGGCTGGACACCTCCGATTACTCCTTTGGCTATGTAGCCGGTTGGAGTTCCGGCAAGGACTTGAAAGAGCTGAAAGCCTCCCTTGAAACCATCCGGGCCACCGCCCATGAACTGATTACCACCATTGACGGCCACCTTGCCCAGCTTCAGAAAGAGCGGCAGACCCAGCAGGAACAGCCGCAGGCCGCGCCGCTGGAACAGACCGCCGAGCAGCCAGAGCCGGACAGCGTATTTTCCAAGCTGCCCCCGGAGCAACAGCAGGAAATGACCGACAGCGTAAAAGCCATGCTGCAAACCCTGATTGACGCAGATTTGAAATCCACCGGCGAAGTGTCGCAGGGAACCAAGGAGGCGGCGCTGGCGCAGGGCTTTATCATTGCCGGGGATGGAACGCTGGAACAGGCAGAAGCCCCGCAGGAGGCCGCCTACCGTCTGGAAAACGGCGATTACCTGTATATCCAGACATCGGAAACCGGCTACGATTACACGCTGTACGGCCCCGACTATAAGGAACTGGACGGAGGCCAGCTTGACAATCCCGGCCTGTCCCTTGCGGAAGCCGGAAAAGAAATCCTTGCCATCCATGAGCTACCGGCTGGGACAATGGAACCCCTGACCGGCGACAGGCTGGATGATTTTCTAGAAGCAACCGAACAGGCCAACGCCATTCCCCAGCCGCAGGCATGGAACGGGATCGACGGCCTTTTGAATGGAAAGCCGTTCATGCCGGAGGCGTCCCCGGCTGACCGGGCCGCCGCCCTGATTGAACTGGCGGAGAAAAACGCCCCGCGTTTGGGCAGCGAGGAACGGCAGTTGATCGTGGCCTATGCCGAGGCCGTGGGCGATAACGACAAGGTGATCGGGCTTATCAACCGCCTGTGTGAACAGGGCTACGAACTGCAAAAGGGGCAGATGGATTCTTTTGTGAAAAGCGAGATCGAAAGTGAGATTGCCGTTGCCAACGCCCAGCGGCAGATCGCGCAGAATCCGGCAGCGGAGCCGGTTGTCACGATCCTTTGGAGTGAAAGCCCCCATCTGAAAGACGGCCAGCAAATGCCGCTGCATGAAGCCGAGGCCGTTTTCAAGGAGCTGGACAGCGCCAGACGCCACGAACGGGAGCAGCCGGGCTATACGGGCCATTGGTACGACAAGACCAAGTTCCGCATTGATTTTACCATGCAGGGCCAGCCGGACAGCTACGAGGGGCGGCAGGACTTTGGCGACGGGGACGGTTCCCTGATCCAGCATATCCGGGGCTACCACGAATACTACGCGCAGGATGAAAGCTGGAAAAACCATGTGCTGCACCATGAGGGGCCGGAGGCATGGGCGGCGGACAAGGCCCAGCGGGATATGCTACTGCATGAGTTTGTTCCGTATATGGAGCTGCATTACAATCTGGCCGCTATGGAGCAGGAGGCCCGGCGTCCCCTGCGATCCGGGGAAACCCTGACGCCGGAACAGACCGCTTATTTCAATGCGGTTTTGTACTATGTAAAGGAGTGCCGCCCGCTTCTCAATCAGGGACAGTACCACTTGCCGGAGCCGCCGCAGCTTGCCGATTTCGACCAGAGCTTGCAGGACTACAAAAAACAGATCGAGGCAGAGCTGGAACAGGAGGCCGCCGCTGCCGGGCTGACGGTGGAGGAATATGTTGCCTCTGACTATGAGGCCCCGGCGCAGCCCAACTTTTCCATCTACCAAGTGCCGCCCGGCCCGGAGGGGCGCGACTTCCGCTACCGTTCCTATGAGGACTTGCAGGCGGACGGGCTTTCGGTGGACAGGAAGAATTACCAGCTTGTCTACACCGCGCCGCTGAACAAGGACACCACACTGGACGAGATTTACCGCCGCTTCAACATAGAACATCCCGCCGATTACAAGGGACATTCCCTCTCTACGGGGGATATTGTGGTGTTCCGGCAGGATGGAAAACAGACCGCCTACTATGTGGACGAGGGGGCCGACTACCGGCAGGTGCCGGAGTTCTTCGCCCAGCCGGAAAAACAGCTCACGCCGGACGAGTGCATGACCGGCGAACAAATCCAGACGCCGAGAGGCCGTTTCTACCTGACCGACAGGAGCCGGGAACAGATGGAGGCCGCCGGGTATGGATTCCACCATCAGTCGGAGGACGGCAGGTATCTTATTATGGCAAACGGCACAAGGGCCTTTGCCATCCCCGCCCAGCAGGAAAGCCATATCAAGACGGCGGAAATGTCCACCGAGCAGAACTACAACATGATCGACGGCATGATGAACAACGCCCCGTCTATGGAGGAACTGGAAGCAAGGGCAAAGGCCGGGGAACAGATTTCCCTTTTGGATGTGGCCGAGGCAGCCAAGGCGGAGGCCAAAAAGCCCAAGCAGACCCGAAAGACAACGCAGAAACAAAAGAAACCGTCCATCCGGGCGCAGCTTGCCGCCGCCAAGGAGGAACAGAAAAAGAGGCCCCCGGCGCGGGAAAAATCAAAAGAAATGGAGGTATGAGGAATGTATTTCACCGTGGAAGAAGAAAACCTGATCTGTCTGTACCACAACGCCGACCGCCGCAGGACGGCGACAAATCTCCGGGCAGCACTGCCGGACATGGACAAGGAAATGGCAGCGCTGGCCTGCCAGACCGCCGATAAGTTGGACACCATGAGTGACGCCGACTTTGCGGCGCAGCGGTTCCACTTCACAGACGAATAAGCAAAACGCCGGGCGCGGAGGTGTCAAAGCCTCTGCGTCCGGCGCTTCTTTTTTGTCCATTTTTCCGCATTTAGAACCCCGTTTTGAGGGGAACAGGATAACTTTATCCACCTGCCTGCCGACCATGCGGAAAAACCCTTGATTTCCGTGGACTTTTACCGCCCTAAATGCGTAGACTTGACTTTTGGGGACTTCTTAACTATAATAATACTCAAGCAGGGGGACTACCTTGTAGTTGAGAAGGTTAAAACCTGACCCTTTGAACCTGTTGGCTAATACCAACGCAGGGAGCTGAAGAATACAGATTCGTATTTTTTGGACATTCTCTGTTTTGGGAATGTCCTTTTTTAATTGAATAAGATATGATATGTGTTTGCGAGGGAACTGAACAAGTTGAAAAAGGTAAGACCTGACCTCTGGACCTGTCGGCTAATACCGGCGTAGGGAAGCAATTTCTTACGCTCGTATTGCGTCTGAAAGAGCTTCTAATTGTTTTAGAGGCTCTATTTTTTTATCTTAGGAGGATCAAACATGGCATTTATGAAAGACATCTTAACCCACAACATCCCCATTTGGGAAGAATGTGCAGCTACCCCATTTGTGCAGGAAGTGCAAACTGGAAAGCTACCTCTTGAAAAATTCAAGAGATATATGATTCAGGATAGTATCTATCTGAAAAACTATGCCCGCATATACGGAAAGGCAATTTTTCATGCTGCTACATTAAGAGAAATTCAGCTTTACTACTCCATGCTGAACTTTGTAAATGATACGGAATCGGAAGTGCGGCTGGATTATCTAAAGCAATTTTGCATAACAGATGATGATATTGAACTGATCGCCCCTTTGCCTGAAAATCAAAATTACATTGATTTCATGTTTGAGATTGCGTCACATGGAAAGAATGAAGAAATTTTAATGGCGGTTCTTCCCTGTATGCTAAGTTACAGCTATATATTCCGCAAATTGGCGGCTGTTCCTACAAGCAGACAGTCAAGATATTGGGACTTTATCAAAGATTATGCGGATGAACAATATGCAGAAAGCTGCAAAGAATGGTCTGCTTTTGCAGAGCATAAATGTGCCGGGTTATCAGTAGCAAATAAAAAGTATCTGGCTGATATTTTTGAAAAAGCAAGTTTGTTAGAGCTTGCTTTTTGGAAGATGGCCTATCGGAACGAGAGAATGGAGGAAAATGCAAAATGAAAAAAGTATTGTCCATTGCCGGATCAGATTGCAGCGGAGGTGCAGGTATTCAGGCTGATTTGAAAACTTTTTCTGCTCACGGTGTATTTGGAATGAGTGTTATTGTTTCTGTTGTTGCAGAGAACACCAGCCGTGTTATCGACATCCAAGATATTACCCCGGATATGATTGAAAAACAGATTGACGCCGTATTTGAAGATATTGAAGTGGACGCAGTAAAAATCGGTATGCTTTCTACACCAGAATGTATGAAAGCGGTGGCAAAGAAACTATTACAATATAAGCCCCAAAATGTCGTAATCGACCCGGTTATGTATGCCAAAAATGGCTGCCCATTGATGAATCCTACGGCGGTTTCCACCTTGATAGACACAGTAATTCCACTGGCCGATGTACTTACTCCGAATATTCCAGAGGCAGAGAAAATAGCGGATATGCAGATTTCCACAGTTTCAGATATGGAGGCTGCCGCAAGAAAAATATATGCCATGGGTTGTAAGGCGATTGTTGTCAAGGGTGGACATCATATAGGAAATGCTGTTGATGTCCTATTTGATGGAGAAAATTTCTACCATTTTGAAACATCCCGCATTGATACGAAAAATACTCATGGGACAGGCTGTACCTTTTCTTCTGCAATCGCTTCCCAGCTTGCAAAGGGAAAAAGTGTTCCGCTTGCAGTCGAATCTGCAAAGGCTTATGTCACAATGGCAATCGAACACTCTCTTGCGATTGGAAAAGGCTGTGGCCCGACGCACCATTTCTACGAATTGTATCAGCATGGTTTATCTAAAGAATAGGCAGGTGCAAAATGAACTTTGATTATACACTTTATCTTGTTACTGATCGTCAACTAATGAGCTGCGATAGCCTGACAGAAGCGGTAGAACAGGCAATTTTAGGAGGCTGCACAATGATACAACTCCGAGAAAAAGAATTGTCCTCATTAGAATTTTACAATCAGGCTGTTGCCGTGAAACAGGTTACGGATAAATACCATATTCCCCTTATCATAAACGACCGGATAGATATTGCAATGGCTGTGCAGGCTACGGGGGTACATATTGGACAGCATGATTTACCTGCGGCTGCCGTCCGCAAAGTAATTGGGGAAAATATGCTGTTGGGAGTATCTGCATCTTCCATTGCAGAAGCAATACAGGCACAACAGGATGGTGCAGATTATTTGGGAGTTGGCGCAATGTTCCCTACTGGAACTAAAACCGACGCTGATTCTGTATCAATGGAAGAATTACAGAAAATCCGCGCAGCCGTTTCTTTGCCGATAGTTGTTATTGGCGGTATCAATAAGGGAAATGCAGGGCGTTTCAAGCCCATGGGAATTGACGGGCTGGCTGTTGTATCTGCCATCATAGCGCAGTCTGATATAAAAGCTGCTGCTGCGGAACTGAAAGGTTTATTTTGCGGAAAGGAAAAGAAAAATGGATTTTAATGCGGCAATCTTTGATTTAGATGGAACAATTCTGGATTCAATGGATGTATGGGAGCATATAGATATTCAGTTTTTGAAAAAGAGAAATCTTCCCGTCCCGGAAAATTATGTAACTGAAATATGTGCAAGGAGTTTTGAGGAAGCCGCACAATATACCATTGATCTTTTTGGATTGCAGGAAACGGTAGAGGGAATTATTGAGGAATGGAATAATATGGCGGTCGAGGAATACAGTAACCATGTCGGTCTGCTGCCCCATGCCCTTGATTATCTTCTGCGCTTAAAAGAACATGGAATAAAACTTGCAGTTGCTACGGGGTTGCCGGAAAAGCTCTATATTCCATGCTTAAAGAACAATTCTATTTTAGAATTATTTGACGCTCTATGTTCAACAGATGAGGTTCAGCGGGGAAAAGAATATTCGGATGTCTTTGAATTGGCCGCAAGAAAATTAGGGGTTGCACCTGAACACTGTATTGTGTTTGATGATGTGCTTCCAGCAATTAAAAGCGCAAAGGCAGCCCGTATGTTAGCAGGTGGGATTTATGATAAGTATTCCGCAGATCAGCGTACAGAAATAGAAAGGATTGCGGATATTTACTTACTTGATTTTCGGCAAGCACCGATCCCACACAAAGAGGTATGAAAATGGAAAAATGGGATTTATATAATGTCTGCTGACCAACCCAAAAAGCATTGCGACACAAGGCAATCCCGGCAATCTGTGCTATAATAGGTGCAAGGGAAACGACAAAAAGCGGGCAAAACCCTTGCACTTGGAGGGAACGTGTATGTATCGGTACAGCAACGGACAGATCAGTCTGTCAGATTTTCAGCAGCCCATGGGTATGCGCCTGCGGGAAGACAACCGCTGGGTGAAGAAAGCGCAGAGCATCCCATGGGACAAGATTGAGGAAAAGTACGCGGATCTGTTTCCTTCCGAGACCGGGAATGTGGCCAAGCCGCTTCAGTTGGCGTTGGGTGCTTGTCTCATCCAGAGGGAATACGGGTATTCCGATGTGGAAACTGTTTTGCAGATCCAGGAGAACCCATATTTGCAGTATTTCTGTGGGTATGCGGGCTATGACGACAGCAAACTGCCCTTCGATGCGTCCTCTATGGTGCATTTCCGAAAACGCCTGACGCCGGAAGTTCTGGCTCAGATCAATGAAATGGTCATCCAAGAAGCACAGAAAACAGAAGATAACGATAACCAGGATGATAACAAGCCCGATGGTGGAGGGAACAGCGGCACGATAATCGTGGATGCCACCTGCGCACCGTCCAATATCCGGTATCCCCAGGATGTTTCCCTTCTGAATGAAGCCAGAGAAAATGCTGAGAAGCTGCTGGATATTCTCCACAGCCCTACCGACGGCAAGAAGCCCCGTACCTATCGCAAACGAGCCCGGAAAGACTATCTGAAGTATGTCCGTTGCCGCAAACACACCGCAAAGATGACCCGTAAAGCCATTGGGAAGCAGCGAACTATCTGAAAAGAGACCTTGCTGCCATTGACGGGAAGCTGAATCAGGAAAAGGCACTGAATATTCACCAAACGGAGCGATTGGAGACGATTCGTAAGATTTATGAGCAGCAAAAGTACATGTATGACAACCATACCCACAGCGTTGAGAACCGAATAGTCAGCGTCAGCCAGCCCTTTGTGCGCCCTATAGTGCGGGGAAAGGTCGGCAAACCCGTGGAGTTTGGCATGAAGCTGGATATCAGTGTCACAGACGGCTGGACAAGGCTGGAATACCGTTCTTTTGATGCTTACAACGAAGCGACCAAGCTCCAGGAAATGATTGAAAATTTCCACAAGCGCGAGGGACACTACCCCAGTCGAGTACTGGCAGATAAGATATACCGGAACCGTGAGAATCTCAGCTACTGCAAAGCGCGGGGAATCCGGCTTTCCGGGCCAGCTCTGGGAAGGCCCAAAAAGGGAGAGGATCGGAACAAGGCTCAGGATTACCGGGACGAGTGCGAACGGGTCGAGGTAGAACGCAAATTCAGTTTGGGAAAACGTAAGTGTGGAATGGGGCTGGTGACAGCGAAGCTGGAAGAAACGGCTGCGCATGTGGTTGCTCTGTCCATTTTGCTGCTGAATCTGCGTAAGATTCAGTGCGCCTTTTTGCAATTTCTGGATTGGCTACTCGGACTTCTGCAATCGCGTGAAAAACGGATGGTTATTCAGTGGACATTATATAATGCAAAACGGGAAAAGTCTGGAATAACAATGTGCCGTGGAGAAATCATACCCAAAGGGCTGTATCATTTATCTGTGAGTGTATGGATCGTCAACCAGCAGGGGCAGTATCTTTTATCACAGCGGCATCCGAAAAAGCAATACCCTCTTTATTGGGAATGTACGGGTGGTTCTGTATTTTCCGGGGAAACCAGCTTGCAAGGAGCAATCCGAGAGGTAAAAGAAGAATTAGGAATACTGCTTACTCCCGGAAGTGAAAAATTGATTTATCAGACCAGACGGGAAAATGTGCAGGATTTTTACGATGTTTGGCTGTTTCATAGGGATATAAAGATTGAAGAAATGCGTTTACAGGAAACAGAAGTTGTAGATGTTCAATGGGTAAGTTCAGATAAGTTATTTGAGATGTTTCGCCTGAAACAACTGCATCCCCTGATTACCTATGTAGATCAGTTAATAGGCTGAAAAAACGCCGGGCGCGGAGGTGTCAAAGCCTCTGCGTCCGGCGCTTCTTTTTTGTC
>ENA-OZMW01000038-OZMW01000038.1-human-gut-metagenome-genome-assembly--contig:-NODE-38-length-28088-cov-5.540720_pt1 | contig 28088 bp, 18 predicted proteins | sample MGYA00244194_ERZ653823 | MGnify/ENA primary metagenome ERZ653823 (study PRJEB26926, sample SAMN06164551) | human gut metagenome | biome: ENVO:00009003; feature: ENVO:2100002; material: ENVO:00002003...
CGAGATTTCTGCCTGTCTCGTGGGCTCGGAGATGTGTATAAGAGACAGCCCTTATAGGAGCGGCTCAGCTTCTCCATATCATAGATGCCATTGGTATACGCTCCGCGAAGGCTATCGACATGTCCGCCCTCATCAAAGCAGCCGCGCACGCCGATGCTCTCATTGCCCAGCGAGAAGATGGATTCGCTCACGCGCGCGTAGGCGGGGTCGAAGCCCTGCTCAATGACCTTCCACGGGTCTACTTGGAAATATACGTCAGCGGCTTTTGCCATTGTGTGTCCTCCTGTCGGCTCTTTCTTCTAATAAGAAAGAAATAGAAGCTCTTTTTTCGGTGGTGGAAGTTGATTTTTCTTCCGTTAGCGGGCTTTTGAGCAAGTTCAAGAGGGCAATGAAAACAGACGAAGTCTGCGGTCGCCCCCTTGACCCCTTCGCATTTACCCCTTGATGCCCACAGACACGGCGTTTTCGGTCAGCTGCTTCTGGAAGATGAAGAAAAGGATGATGGGCGGAATCATCGAGAAAACGACGGAGCGCATCATCGTGTCGGCGTTGACGGTCTGTTCCGTGCTGAAAACAAACAGGCGCACCATCACCGTTTGCAGCGCGCTGCCGCGAAGCACCAGATACGGCAGGAGGAAGTCCGACCATGCGGCGTTGATGGCGAAAATCGCAATCACGGAGCAAATCGGCTTGGACAGCGGCAGGACGATGTAGAAGAACGTTTGCAGCTGCGTGCAGCCATCAATCCGCCCGGCTTCGATGATGGAAGTCGGCAGCGATTCAAAGAACTGCACGAACAGGATAACGTACATGGCGTTCGCGCCATAGCTCAGCCAGAGCGGGACGTACGAGCCGCCGAGATTCAGCTTCTGGATGTTCATGAACAGCGGCACGATGCTGATGGTCGTCGGCAGAAGCAGGGAGAGCATGACCAGCTTCTTGACGATGCCATAGCCCTTGGGTTTCAAAATCGCCAGCCCGTAGCCCAGCAGACCGTTGAACACAATCGCGCAGACGACGCTGCCCGCAACGGAAATCAGCGAGTTAAGGTAGTTCTGCGCAATGCCTAGCTGCGACCACGTTTTCGCGAAGAGAGAAAAATCGAACACCTCCGGGAGCAGCTTGGCGGACGACATGAACTCCTTCAAGTCCTTGAAGCCCGCCAGCACAACCCAGATAATCGGGAAAACCGCGATGACCGTCATAATCAGGCAGAAGAAGATGATGAACCCATACCCAACCCGGACGGACGCGGAGTGCATATCGTAGTCCCGGATGACGCCGGTGCGCTGTGCTTTTGCCATATGCGTTCTCCCTCCTTAATCCCAGTCGGATTCTTTGCGGTCGAAGTAGGAGTAAATCGCCGTCATGACGAGCAAAATCAGCGTGACAATCACCGCGACGGCAGATGCCTTGCCATAGTTCATCGATCCGCCGAACGCGTACTGCCACATCAGCTGCATCAGCGACAGGGACGCATTATCCGGGCCGCCCTTCGTCAGCACCATCGGTTCATACATAATCTGGAACACGGAGATGATTTGCAGAATCAGCAGCGTACCCGCGAGCTTCTTGATGGCAGGAATCATGATGTGGATGATGCGCTGCCAGATGCCCGCACCGTCAATCGCCGCCGCTTCGTACAGCTCCGGGCTGACACTGGACATGCCCGCCATGTAAATCAGCGCCGTCGCGCCCGCGCCCTTCCACGTCGCAATCAGGATGATGATGGGGATGACCCACTCCGAGCGCGTCAGGTACGTCTGCGGCGCAATGCCCAAGTGGCTGAGCAGGATGTTCAGCACGCCGGACTTTTCGCCGGAGAAGAACGCCGACCAGAGGATGACGACCGCCAGACCGGGCAGCATATTCGGCAGATACGCCACCGTGCGGAAGAAGCTCTTGCTCCGCACGGTCTCCCCAATCAGCAGCGCCAGCACCATCGGCAGGAAGAAGCCCAGCAGCAGCGACCAGAACGTGTACGAGAACGTGTTCGTCAGCGCCTGCAGGAAGTCATCTTTGCCCATGACGCTGATGTAATTTTTGAAGCCGATGAAGTTCACCAGTTCGATGTTGCGCGTCTTGTACAGGCTCATCACCACGCTTTCGAACAGCGGTTCCCAGACAAAGAACAGCATCAGCACGAGGCTCGGCAGCATAATCAGCCAAGCATTGAGGTGGTCAACCGTCCGTGCGCGCAAGCCGACTTGCGCCTTTTTTCTGCTCATAGGCGTTCCTCCATGCTCCCGTTGGGCTTTTCTTTGATTTTGGGCCAAAAGAAACCGGCATTGGCTGACCGCTGCCGGAATCTTTTGTCCAATCAGGAATTAGTAATCGTTGATTTCATCATCCAGATACTCCTGGAAGGAATCCTGCGCCTTTTGCAGCGCCTTGCGCACGTCCGCGCCCTCGCGGGTGATGACGCGCTGAATTACTGCGGTCAGTTCGCGGTACAGCTGCTGCGCAAAAACGGGTTCTTCGGAACGCAGCGTAATCGTGCCCTGCGTGATGGAATCGAAGAAGTCGTTGTACAGGCGCATATCCACGTTGCAGTATTCGTCAATAATCGCCTGCTTCGCCGCGTTGTAGTCCTCGTCGTTCCACGCGCTGATGGCGGGCAGAACCGGTGCGCCGCGGTCGCGCTTGGCGGCATAGTCCGCGCGCATCCCCTCGATAATCTGGTCATTCAGGTAGGGCATCTTGCCCAGCACGGTCAGGTACGCCATCAGCGCCGTCGCCTGATCCTCGGTGATGTTCGGCGCGAACATGTAGCAGGTGCCGCCCGCCAGCGCATAGCGTCCCGCGTCGCCCGCCGGGAACGGAATCAGCGCGAAGTCCTCCACCGGCAGACCCTTGTTGGAGGTCGGCTGGTCAACAGAGTCATCCGCCGCGAAGTTCATCGCCGCTTCGCCCGTGCCCAGCAGAGAATGCGCGCCCGCCCAGTCGGTCGTGGTCGCGTCGGCATTGAGAATGTCGTACTTCCAGCGCAGGTCGCGGATGTACTCCATCGCCGCCACGCACTCGTCGGATGTGAAGTTGCACACCCAGCGCCCGTCTTCATCCTGATATTCCAGCGCGTTTTCACCCACGCAGCCGAAGTTCCACGCGATATTGGTGAACAGCCAGCCGCCATACGTCTCGCTCGCCGGAAACACAAGCCCCGCCTTGCCCGTCTTTTCGCGGATAATCTGACCGTATTCCGCCACTTCCTGCAAGGTCTTGGGGTAAATCGGCAGACCTTCCTCGTCCACCAGCCCCGCCTCACGGAACAAGGCGACATTGATATGCATACCCAGCACATAGCCGTCGCGCGGCAGACCGTAGATGCGGCCGTTCTCGTCAGACAGCATTTCGAGGTACGACGGGCTGAACTCATCCAGCACGCCCGCGCGCTCCAGCGCATCGGTCACATCGCCGACAAGATGCTGGCTGATCAGCAGCTGCGGATCGGTAAACGGCGGCTGGAAGATGCTCGGCGCAGTGCCGCCCTTCGCCATCGGAACGTAGCTGCTCAGGGTGTATGAGTAGTAATCCGGCACCAGCGTCACGTTCGGGTACTGCTTCTTCATCGTCTCGCGGTAGCTCTCAAAGAGCGCCTTTTCCGCCTCCGCCGCCGTATCCGCGGGCCAGTTGCCCAGCGTAATCGTGCAGGTCAAGTCCGCATCAACGACCTCTTCCGCCATCGCCAGCGGCAGCGCGCCCAGCGTCAGGCACAGCACCAGCAGCATGGAAACCAATTTCTTCGACCCTCTCATGGGAAAGCCTCCTTCACGAGTTCGTGGCGTATTTTCGTCAGGTTTAACGCTCAACCTTGTCTCTATTATAGTGTATCAAGCCCATTTTGTCAATCCTGTTTCGAGATTTTTTTGAAAAGAAAAGGGGCTGCTTCGGAGAAGCTGTGTCCCCGAAGCAGCCAAAGGAATGTATTATTTGCTTTCCTTGAAAACGACCATCAATCCCTGTGCATTTGCCCAGTCAATCACCTGCTGATTTTCCGCGTCGCAGAGAATCACCGGATGGCAGCCGCTGAAGGCATCATCCGCCAGCGTTTGCACACTGTTCGGGATAATGACCAGCCGCAGTAGCGTACAGTCTGCAAAGGCGCGCTTTCCAATCGCAGTAACGCCCTCCGGAATATTCACCTGCTGCACCTGCCACATGCCGGCAAAGGCTTCTTCCTCGATTGCCTTCAAATTCGCAGGCAGCTGCAGAATGTGATCCGACGCAATTGCATACCCATTGCCCAGCCATGTATCGCAAATCCGGCAGACTGTTGCACTCACCAGACCGTCTTCCGTCGGTGTTGCAGGCCGTACCGTCTCAATATACGGCGTATGCGGTATGTCTATGCGGCTCGTAACATAACTTTGTTCCGATTCCACATAGTTGTCCGCTGTCTGCGCAATGTAGAGAGCATATCCCAGGTCGCAGCGAAGCGCCGAGAGGTCAAGCGTAATTTCGCGCTTGCCGTCCGGGTAAAGTTCTGCACGATCCTCCACATAGAAGTGCGTTATAGGAGCACTCGATATGCCGTCTTGCGGCCAGAAAATCAAATCCAGCTGCGCATTCTCCGGGAAAATGTGCGAATCCGAAAGCGTCAGCGTCAGCTTGTTGTCCACCAGCTCCGAAACATCCAGAATGCGCGGCAGCTGACATTCCAGCACCAAGTCAAATTCCGTCGGTGCCAGCGTGTCAATGTACTGGCTCAGGGTCGGGGTAAAAGTCGCATGATAGACCTTTCTGCCAGTAATGGTCTGCTTCTTTTCTATATCTTCTCCCCTTTCTATGGTGAACAGCGCCACGGTTGCTTCTTCGGTGCTTTCCGTCAGCGTCAGTGTGCCATCCACATTCCAGTCGCACAGCATTGCCGTGTATTCCGGATCATCCAGCCGTACCTCCGCACCATACGGATAGAGCGTCTGCGTATTCACCGTCACTTGCGCATACTCGCCCGTCAGGTCGTCACTGAGCCAGTAGCCGTTGTTTGTGCCAATGATAGTCGGCTCAAATTCGCCCTGTGCGTTCTGCCAGTCCAGCGTATCCATATGCCGCCCTGCGAAGTCCAGCACATACGCATAGCTCGTATCCATCAGCTCCTCAATCGGCTGAACTTCCGCATACACCAGCTTCTTGCCCTCTGTAAAGGACGCAGATGCCTGCGCCACAACCTCCGCCTCTACATCCTTGGAGTACGCCTGATAGAGGAAGGTCTGGTCGTAGTTGTCGCAGTCTTTCACTTTCGGATCATCCCCAAACGACAAGCGATACGTTTCTCGATTGAGCATGAAGTATCTCGCCTTTCCGAAATGCTCCACAAAGGCAGGATGCGTGAAATACCATTGCCCATCAATCTGAATCATATTCACGGCATCGCCGTCAAAATAAGAAACAAACACCGAGCTTTGATCACCAATGCCCTCGCCTTCAACGATGCCCTTCGCGTTAAAGTAGATATCATTGGTAACATTTGCCGCGTTCAGCAGTGCTTTGTATGCAAATGCCCAGCCCCAGCGCGTACCTTTACGCTGGACAAGCACCATTTTGCCGCTATATGTGTGCGGCAGCATGTCTGACAGCATTGTTTCGCTGAGCATCCAGTCTACCAGCGCTTCTGCTTTCTGATAGTCGGTCATGTCATCCGTAATCACCTGCGCGACAATTTTTGCTGCCAGCTGGTCAGCCGTGCCGAGGTATTCTGCCGGAATCGACTCATCCAAATGCACGGGAATCTGATGCGCCAACGCGTACTGATGCGCCGCACTGCCCGACGGCGTGTAGAATTCCACAACCGCTTCGCTGAACGCATCATCCGCAATTTCCGTAACCGATGCCGGAATTTCCAGCAGCAGCACCGCGTTTCCAAATGCATTTGCGCCGATGCGCTCCAAGCCATCCGGCAGTTTCAGCGCTGCCAAAGCAACATTGCCGTGGAATGCCTGTGTGCCAATGCTGCGCACACCCTGCGGGATGGTAAGCGTCTGTATCCGCGCGGCCTGCGCAAACATCCCCTGCGGGATTTCCGTCAGTGATTTCGGCAAATGCACGGACAGAATGGCATAATTCATCCACATCGGATTGATGCCGATTTGCTTCACGGTATCCGGGAAATACATGGACGTAACGGACGTGGAAGCAAACGCATAATCCCCGACCGTTTCAAGCGAATCGCCCAGAGAGAAGGACGGAATTGCTTTGCAGACGTTGAATGCCCGCTCGCCGATGTACTTCACATGCGGCAGAGAAACGCCCTTCTGCTCCGCCGACGGCGAAACGCGCTTCAGCGTCTTGCAGCCATCAAACGCATGGCCTTGAATTTCTGTCAAATTCGGCGAAATATTGAGTTCCTCAAGGTTTTCGCAGTTCATGAAGGCGTTTTCGCCAATGAACTGAATGAGCGCACCGCCGCTAATGGTTTGAAGCGCCTTGCAGCCGTAGAACGCACCGCCTTCGATAGTCGTAACAGAACTGGTAAGCGTTGCTTCCGTCAGCTTTGTGCAGCCAGTGAACGCTTCACTGCCAATCGTTTCGACACCGGGTGCAACTGATACCTTTTCCAGATTTTCGCAAGCAGCGAATGCCCCGGTACCAATACGCTTTACATCTCCGGGAATGGTAATCGAGGTCAAACCGCTTTGACGGAATGCTGTTTCTCCAATTTCCGTTAGGCTTTCAGGCAATTCCACAGTTTGGAGCTTGCTCGCGTTCCAGAAGGCACTCTCCCCAATCTTCTTCAAGCCATTGGGGAGCGTCAGCGAACGGAGTTCTTCATTATAATAGAATGCCATGTCCGCGATTTCGGTCACATTTGCCGGGATGACAACTTCAGCAATCGGAACTCCTAGGAATGCTTCTTCTCCGATCGTGGTCAGCGAATCCGGAAGATTGATTTCTTTCAGCGCATAGCACTGCGCAAACGCAAGTCCACCAATGTTCGTTACCCCATCCGGCAGATGAATGCTTTCCAGCGACTTGCAGTTTGCAAATGCTTCATAGCCGATGCTCGTCACACTGTCCGGAATTTCAATAGTTTTCAGGGACGTACAGCCCTTAAAGCCATGCACGAACGTAATGTTCTTCGGCAAAACGACCGTAGTCAGGGACGTGCATTCCGTGAAGCATCCGCCTTCCATGCGGAAAACCTGCGGCGGCAGAATTACTGTCTCCAAATTTTCGCATCTTGCAAATGCCCACTCCATCAAGTCAAAGTCCGTCGATGTGATTTCCACAGACTTCAGCTGATGGCAATCAGTAAATGCAAAACTCCCAACGTGAAGACCCGGCTGCGAAAGTTTCAGCGATGTAATGCCGGAATTGTAGAATGCATTTCGTCCAATCAACTCTAATTTTTCCGGGAAGTTGATATCCGTTAGTGCTGTGCAGTTTTCAAAAGCATAAGAATCAATGACAGTGCAGCTTTCCGGCAGCGTGACGCTCGTTAAGCCTTTTCTGCCCTTGAACGCCCCTGCGCCAATTGTCGTGATGCCATCACGAACGGTTACATTTCCCGTAATCGACGCATTCACAAACAAGATGCTGTTGTCCTGCGTATCATATAAGATACCGTCTTCGGATACATAGCGCACAGAACCAAACGCTGTCGTTATCGTTTTCAGCTTGCTGGGCCACTCGCCGCTGATGTCCGCCAGTTTAGCAGGCAAGTGTAGAGTTTCCAGTGAACGACATCCTTCCACAACGCCGTTCATCATGTGGGTTAAACCACTCGGCAAATTCACGGTGCGTAAAGAGTAGCAGGTTGCAAATGTTCCCGACATAAATGTGATGCCTTCAGGCACGGTTATTTCTGTTAAGCTATCGCAGGAGCGGAATGCGCTGTCGCCCAAGCTCTTTAATCCTTCCGGCAGCACAACATTTTCCAGTTGTGTACAGTAGGCAAACGCCAAACCATCTATCGTTATCAGCCCTTCCGGGAAGGTAATTTCCTTCAGTTCCTTGCAGAACTGGAATGCGCAATTCCCAATTTTCTGCAAAGAATCCGGCAGTTGAACAGATGTTATCGCATGTTCCTTAAACACATCGTCGCCAATGCGCACCGTGCCGTCACGAATCACTACATCCCCCGACACATCCGGCAGAGCATAGCGCAGCGTCTTTGCAGGAATGTCGTAAAGCAATCCGTCCTCCATCTCATAGGTTGGATTTCCTTCGGCTACATACAGCGATGTCAGCGCTGAACAGTCTGTGATGAAAGAGTCTCCAAGGCTGGTTACATTGACCGGTATCGTCAGCGACGTTAGACCGGAATATTCAAATGCTTTCCACTCAATCGTTGTCAGTGTATCTGGCAATGTAATTTGTGTCAGCTTGGAACAGCCACTAAAAGCGCCTCGACCAATTTTCTCCACACCACCAAATGTGATTTCCTGTAAATACTGCTGTCCAGCGAAAGCAAAATCTGAAATTTTCTTTACGCTCTGCGGCAAACTCACACTCAACAGATTACCAGTATAGTTGCTTTGAAACGCCGATTCCCCAATTTCCACAATTCCTTCGCTGACAACAACGTGCGTCAGAATCGGGCTGCGGAGGTTTTCAATCGCATAGACAGGGTATCCGTCAATCACTGCCGGAACAACCGTCTCCGGCAGCGTGCCCGTATAGCCCGTAATATACGCTTTGTCCCCTTCAAGGCGATAGGTAAACGATGTGCTTTCACTGGCATAGCGCACCCCGTGTGCGCTCGCCCACAGCTGCACCGGGCTGCCATCCTGCACAACAAGGCACAGGGCATCGTTCACCGCGTCAAACGCATGGTCGCCAATCGTCTCCACCTGCGTGCCGATGGTGATGCTGCGCAGATTCTGGCAGTAGGCAAACGCATAGCCCGCAATGGCGGTCACGTTTTCGTCAATCACCAAATCCGCTCCTGCGCGCCGTGCCGGATAGAGCAGCAGCGTTTTGCCCGCCGCGTCCATCAGGATACCGTCACAAACCTGCAAATACACACTTTCCGCTTCCACGCGCACTTCTTGCAGGTACTTGCAGTTTGCAAAGGCGTTTTCCGCAGTACCGACCACGGGCAGCCCGTTATGCACAGCCGGAAGCACCAGCAGTACCGCGTTTTCATCGCAGCTGCTGACAAGATAGCCATCCTGCGCGGCATTGAGCGTGTAGGAAATTTCCTGATCCGCCGCGGCAAAATTCACGCCCTGTGACGTGGCTGCTTTTTCAGCGGCAGACCCCTTCCAGCCGCGGATGGTCAGATTCTCGCAGTTCGCAAAAGCATCCGCCGCGATTTCCTCCACGTCCGGCCAGAGCAGAATGTCCGTCAGCGCACTGCATCCCTCAAAAGCAGCACTTTCAATGCGCTGCACCGTGCGCGGCAGGGTAACTTTCATCAGGCTTTCATTGCCGCTGAATGCCCTTGCGCCAATTTCCACAATGCCGTCCGGCAGCTCGATTTGGCTCAGCGCAGTGCAGTGTTCAAACGTGTTCGCCGGGATTTTCGTCACTGCGGCCTCCCACTGAACTTCCTGCAATGCGGCACAGTTCATCCATGCGCCGTTGCCCAGCGTCGTGACGCTCTTAGGCAGCTTCAGCGTCTGAATCCCCGTATCTGAGAAAGCAGACGAACCAATCGTGTTCAAATTTTCTGGCAGAACGATGCTTTTCAGCGTGCCAATGCCCGCAAACGCATACGCGCCGATGCTTTGCAACTTCTCCGGAAAGACGATTTCCGTCAGCGCCGTATTTTCAAACGCATTTGCTTCTATGGTTTGCAGATTGTTGCTCCATGTCACCGTTTTCAGCGACGTGCAGCCGCTGAACGCCGACGCAGAGACGGTATTGAGGTACTCCGGCATCTGGAATTCCGTCAAGGAAACGTCATTCCGGAACGCCGCTGCACTCAGGCTCGTTACGCTGTCCGGAATATGCACACTTTCCAGTGCCGTGCAGTTCTGGAACGCCTTTGTGCCGATGTTCGACAGCGAATCATCAAACGACAGCGATTGCACCGCCGTGCAGCCTTCAAATGCCGATTCGCCAACAGACGTCACGCCCGTGAACGCATTGGGCGAAACAAGCGACGTGCAGCCCTTGAAGAATCGGTCAGGAATCGCCGTCAGCGTACCTTCGCCGAAATTCACCGTCTTCAAGCCCGTTGCATTTTCAAACATGCCCGCCTGATAATCGCTGAAAATCGGCGAGAAAGTCAGCGTTTCCAGATAGCGCAGGTTTTTGAGTGCGCCATCATCAATCTGTGTCAGCGTTTCCGGCATGACAAAGCTTTGCTGCGGTGCGCTGGCAGCATAAGTCAGCAGCCGCGTGGCATCTGCCGTCATCAGTGCACCTTGCTGCACCTGAAAATGCGTGTTTCCCTCTGCCAGCTGGAAATCCGTCAGCGCCGTGCAGTCACGGAATGCATCCGCTCCAATCAGGGACAGCGATTTCGACAGCGGCATCGAAGTCAGCGCAACACAGCCGTCAAATGCTTCCGCACCAATCATCGTAATATCGCCATCAATCTGAATGGATTCCAGTCTTTCGCAGCCCTGAAATGTGCGGTCAGGAATGACCGTCACACCAGCCGGAATTTCCAATGATTTTATTTTATAACAATACTGGAATGCGCCTTCCCCGATGGATTCGAGCTTTTCAGGCAGACGACCATCGCCCCACGCCTTCCCCATATTCCAGCATCCAGCAAACGCATATTTTCCGATTTTTGTCACATTTTTACCAACACACTGCTCAACTTTACCAATAGACTGCTCAGCACTGTATTTATTCACCTCTCCATAGCCCCAGCAGTTTGTAAAAGCATAGTCCGGAATCTCTGTCAACGAATCAGGAATTTCCAAGAAGTGCAGTTGCAAACATGCCGCAAATACGCCCTCGCCCATTTTCGTCAGCTTCTGCGGCATCCTAACCGAGTCCAAATAGGCACTGGCTGCAAATGCTTCCTTGCCAAAGGTAGTTACATTGTCTGGAATGTAAAATTCTTTGCCGATGCCCGACGGCATATCAGAAAACGCGCGGTCGCCGATCGTCGTGACCGGATACCCTTCAATTTCCTGGGGAATAAGCACTTTGCGGCGCAGAAGGTCTTTATTATATCCTGTAATCGTCGCTTCCCCACTCTGAATCTCATAGGTATAGTACTCTGCCGGGTCTGCAACAACCACATATGCAAATAGATATTCGTATTCATTTAAGTGCAATTGAATACGCACCATTTCATTGGCAGACAGTGAAATGCTGCCTTTTCCATCCCATTCGACATGGATTCCCGTTGGCTCATAGGTATAGCTTTCCATGTGACTCTCACCATATTCGCCATCATAGAGAGTAGCGCTACGACCATTCGTATAGCAAAAATACCATAGCCATTCCTCTTTTGTCACAACATAATCTTCTGGAACATCGTAGGTAAAGTGGATTGTTTCCCCCGGCTGGGCAAAAATGACAGTCCGATCGTTCCAATCCATTTTCGCTTCCTTTGTCTCCGCGCAAGCAACTGTCGTTGCCAGCGCAAAAAGAAGCAAGAACAGTCCGAATGTGACTTTCCAACGTTTCATGTGCAATTCTCCTCCATCCGCTTTTTCCCTGTTGCAAACTGCCAGTTTTCCATATTTATTATACGCAGGTTTTCCCAGCTTGTCAACATGATTGGTAATCGTTTCTTGACAATTTCTTCTGAATATAGCATTAGCACCTTATTGATTTGACGGTGCATGACATAGCATTCGATTTAGTTTCTGTATTTTCCCTTAATTTTCTTGATTCTGCTATTGACTTTTTCTTGAAATTGCTGTATGCTGGAAATCGAGAAAGGGGTTGATACGCATGAAATCCAAGAAACTTTTGACGATTACGCTGACCAGTCTGCTGATCGGAAGCTGTCTGGTCCTACCCGCACTGGCGGACAGCGCGGACGCTCCAAGCGGCGGAAATGTCGCGACTTACGAAATTTCCGCAAACGTAAAACGCATTGATGAATATGCGTTTGCAAACAGCACGAGCCTTGTCAGCGTGAAAATTCCTGATTCTGTAACTGCCATCGGGGATTACGCCTTCTCGGGCTGCACGAGCCTGAAAGAGATCACGATTCCCAGCAGCGTGACAGAGATTGGCGCGCACGCATTCGATGGATGCACGGCGCTGGTAAAGTTGCAGGGGCTGGAGAATGTGACAAATCTCAGCGACTTCACGTTCTATAACTGCATTTCACTGCAAGATGTTGGGGATTTGACTTCTTTGACGAGCATTGGCGAATCTGCTTTTGCAGGCTGCAAATCACTGACGCAGCTCGGTGATATGCCCCATCTGAAAAGTATCGGCGCGTCTGCTTTTTCATACAGTATCAGTTGGGACGATGGAACAGAACAATATTGCGATTCACTGAAGCGTATTGGCGACATTTCTAATGTCGAACAAATCGGTGATTCAGCCTTTTTCAGCTGCGCGTCTTTAGCAGAAATCGGAAGTTTGCAGCATGTCACAACAATTGGGGATTGGGCTTTTGGGTATTGCACTTCACTCAAAGAAATCAGCAGCTTAGACAATATTAAAAAGATTGGAAGATGGGCTTTCTACGATTGTCAGTTGAATACGCTTGAAATCGGAGGAAATGACGTCCACATTGGGGCGGAAGCATTTTTCAGTTGCAATTCTCTTGCAAGCATCGAGGGCTTAAGCAACGTAACAAGCATCGGCAGCGGTGCTTTCGAGTCCTGCGCCATGACCACCATTAGCGGTCTAACGAACATTTCTGCCATTCCGGATAGCGCATTTGCCAGCTGTTTCAATCTGCAAAGCGTAGAAGGTTTGGAGAATGTGACGAGCATTGGCGTATACGCATTCTCCAGATGCTATGCGTTGGAAACACTTGATATCACCGATAATGTAACCACTATTGGTGCTTACGCTTTCAGAGATTGTGAATCGCTCACATCCATGGAGCATTTGAGCAATGTAACAAGTATTGGCAATAGTGCTTTTGTAGGCTGCACCTCCTTGGTTCGGGTTGGTGATATGTCCCATTTGGAAAGCATCGGCGACTCTGCCTTTGGGGTTTCCAGCCGTTGGATTCCGGACGAAGGCATGTCAAAAGACTATGCCTGTGCGTCACTGGAAAGCATCGGAGATCTCAGCAGCGTTACTTCCATCGGCGAAAACGCCTTCTATCAGTGCACTTCGCTGAAAACCGTCGGCAGTCTCAGCAGCGTTACTTTCATCGGCGCAAATGCGTTCAAGCAGTGTACTTCCCTGCAAAGCATCGGGGAACTCGGCAATGTTACACGCATCGCGTATGGTGCCTTCTACGGCTGTGAATCACTGACCAGCATTAGCGGCTTGGAAAAGCTGACCGTCTTGAATCGAGAGACATTCCGCAATTGCAAATCGCTGAAAACCGTTGGTGATTTAAGCAGTGTGACAAGCATCAGCGAGAAAGTTTTTGATGGCTGCACTGCGCTAACCACAGTTGGCGATTTAAGCAGCTTGAAGGCTGTTCCTGACAAGCTGTTCTACTGTTTGAAGGATCTTCTTTCAGTCGGCGATTTAAGCAGCGCTACCAGCATTGGGAAAGATGCATTCTATGGCTGCAGCAAACTGGCGAGTATCGGGGACATGTCCAACGTCCGCACCATCGGCGAATATGCGTTTTCTAATTGCAAAGCATTGACCAGCCTTCCTGAACTGCCCCGGCTGAATAGCATCGGCAGCAGTGCATTCGCTGACTGCACCACTTTAACCAGCGTCGGGAATCTGACCAATGTCACAACACTCGGCACTTGTGCCTTCAATAGCTGCAAAGCGCTGAAAACCATTGGCGATTTAAGCAAAGTCACATCCATCGGATATTCCACCTTTGGCTTCTGCACCGCATTAGAGAGCGTAGGCAACATGAGCAGCGTAACTTCGATTGATTCTTACGCATTTGAAGGCTGCTCTTCGCTTGTGCGTGTCGGCAACATGAGTAATGTCGAATCCATTGATTCTAACGGTTTTGTGAATTGCAGCGCCTTGGAACACGTTGATGAACTTGACAAGATTACCAGCATCGGTCAGTATGCATTTATGGGCTGTACTGCACTGAAGAGTATCGGTTCCCTGCACAACTTGGAAACTATCGGGAAAGGTGCTTTTAACGGCTGCAGTGCACTGGAGCATGTTGATGATTTGTACAGCTTGACGCGCTTGGAATCCGGAGCCTTTGCACACTGTGCATCGTTGGTCAGCGTTGACTGGTCTGACAAATTAACCGCCATTGGGGATAATGCATTCAGCGACTGCACATTGCTTGTCAGCCTGGGCGATTTAAGCAGTGTTACAGCCATCGAACATTTTGCTTTTGCTGGCTGCTCCAGCTTGGAACGTCTTGAACACTTAGATAATTTGGTGAGCCTTGGCGAGGGCGTATTTGGGTACGGCAGCCATTATACAGGCTGTATCTCGCTGAAATCAATCGGCGATATGCCCAAATTGGAGTCAATTGAGCAGAAGTGTTTCATGGGATGCACTGCGCTGGAAACCGTCGGTGATTTAAGCAGCCTGAAGGAGATTCCATATGCGGCGTTTGATGGCTGCACCTCTTTGGTAAGCATCGGCGATTTGAGCAACGTAACCATTATCGGATCATACGGGTTCAACCAATGCAAAAAGTTGACCTCAATTCCAAATCTGGGCAGTTTGGAAAGCGTCAATCAATCTGCCTTCTCCGGATGCGAGTCGCTTGCATTGCTGGGCAATCTTCGCAAGCTAACAAGTTTTGGCTACTTGCCTTTCTATAACTGCCCAAACCTTGTCCTGGAAGTCCTGCCGGACTCCGCCGCTGAGCAGTACGCAAAGAACTACAGCATGCGGTACACCTACATTACGGAGTAATTCTCACATCACTTGGTTCTTCGCGGAATCTTGGGGGCAAACAACAAGATTCCGTGAAGAGCCTTTTTTGCACCATTTCGTCCACATCCACATCCATGTTGATATGTGCCGTTGGATTTCGCAGAACTAAGAGGCATACCATTTCGACTGTTGCTTCATTTTCCAAGGAAAGTTCTTTCACTTTTTGACCTCTCACTGGAACAGGGAATGCAAACACCATATTCCTGATGCAGCTGCCGTCCTTCTGCTTTTCCAGGTACAGACCAATGCCCAGCCACAAGTACGCACAAATTGATTACTGGGGCACAAGAAGCAACACAGCTCACCTGAAAGTAACTGCTTGAAAATTAGAGTGCACTGTATTATAATTTAGATGTAACATTATAATTTGAACTATTGGGGGTGCTGCGATGCTGACAAAAGAAGAAATGCCCGCTTGCCCGGTAGCAACTACTGTGGCGCTGATTGGAAGCAAGTGGAAGTTGCTTATCATACGAAATCTGCTGGCCCGTCCGTGGCGGTTCAATGAACTGAAAAAGGACTTGGAGGGAATCAGCCAGAAGGTGCTGACAGACAGCCTGCGCTCGATGGAAGCCGATGGTATCATTACCCGTACAGTCTATCCCGAGGTGCCGCCGAGGGTGGAATATGCGCTGACCGAACTTGGCGAAAGCCTGAAACCCATTCTGGATTCCATGCGGGCATGGGGCGAAGCATATAAGGCTAAACACTAAAAACCCGAAGCAGTACCTTTCCAGTGCTACTTCGGGTTTTCCTTATGTTGAAGTTAAATCATTCCCAAATGCTTCAATCTCGATATGTTTTCCCCTCTTGAAGTTTGGACAATACGCATACCGTCTCCACATGCTCCGTCCCCGGAAACATATCCACCGGCGTTGCCCATTCCGCCCGATACCCGCCGTCCACCAGCACGCGCAAGTCCCTTGCGAGGGTCTCCGGGTTGCAGGAAACGTACACAACCCGCTTTGGTTTCAGCATCAGCAGACTTTGCAGGAACTTCTGGTCGCTGCCGGCGCGGGGCGGATCCATCATCACCACGTCAGGCGCGTTTCCCTCCTTGGCGAGCTTCTGCATGAAGCGCCCCGCGTCGTCGCAGAGGAAGCGCGCGTTCTCCACGCCGTTGCGGCGGGCGTTCTCCTTCGCGTCGCGGATGGCGTCGGCGTTCAGTTCCACGCCGATGAGCTGCTTGCAGCCGTCCGACGCGCACAAGCCAATCGTACCCGTACCGCAGTATGCGTCCAGCAGGGTCTCCGCGCCTGTCAGGTACGCCGCGTCAATCGCCGTGCGGTAGAGGACTTCGCATTGCTTCGCGTTCACCTGATAGAAGCTCTGCGGGCTGATGCGGAAGCGTTTGCCGCACAGCTCGTCCTCCATGTACCCTTCGCCATAGAGGGTGATTTCCTTCGTGCCCAGCACCATGCTGGTTTCGCGCTGATTGCAGTTCAGCACGACGGTCGTGATTTCCGGGTGGCGCTGAATCAACTCCTGCACAAATGCCTTTTTTCCCGGAAATTCAAGGCTCGTCGCGACCAGCACGACCATAATCTGCCCCGTCACATGCCCCGTGCGGATGAGGATATGGCGCAGGAAGCCGCGATGCGTGTACTCGTTGTAGATGCGCAGCTTGTAGGCAGGCAGCATCGCGACGATGGTCTGGATGATGTGGTCGGCGCGGCGATCCTCAATCAGGCAGTGCCGCACGGGCACGACGCGGTGCGTCCCCATGGCGTACACGCCGCTGATGGGCTTGCCCGTCTTGTCCACTGACAGCACGGCATGAACCTTGTTGCGGTAGTGGAATGGGTCGTCCATGCCCAGAATCGGGCGGACTTCGCAGATTCCGTCCAGCAGTTCCGTCACGCGCCGCTGCTTCCATTGCAGCTGCTCCGCGTAGGACAGGCGAGTCAGCTGGCATCCGCCGCATTTCGCCGCGACGGGGCAGTTCCAGCGGATTTCGTGCGCCGGACGCGGGGAAGTCGAATGCTCCTTCGGCGGATTCGGATGCGTTTCCTGCATTCGGCGGGTGGTCGGGTTCTTCGGGCGGCGGAAATTGCTCATCGTGTATGTACTCCTTCATTCTCTGTGGGTTCGCTCCATTATAGCACGTCTCTCCCTGCCGCTTCAAGTCTTGTTGCCCCCTCTTTTCATTTTCGCGGGTCTATGCTACAATAGAAGAAACAATCTTCAGTGAGGCGATTTCGATGCTGCTTTCTTCCTCCCCCATCCGTCGTCGGACGTTCTCCTGTCTGCGCGGCGATTTGACCATCCGCGGCACGGAGTACCGTCCGAATGGCGAAAAGCTCCCGATTGCCATTGTCTGCCACGGTTTTATGGCGAATCAGCAAACCGTTCGACACTATGCTCGTAAGCTGGCGAAAATTGGTTACTGTGCGTACTGCTTCGATTTCTGCGGCGGCAGCGTTCCTCTCACTGGCAAAAGTGACGGCGCGACAACGGACATGTCGGTGCTGACCGAGGTGCAGGATTTGGAAGCCGTCATTCGCTATGCGCAGTCGCTTCCCTATGCCGGCGATACGCTGCTGCTGATGGGCTGTTCGCAGGGCGGGATAGTGTCCGCGCTGACCGCTGCGAAGCATCCGGATGCAGTGGACAGGCTGGTGCTGTTCTACCCGGCCTTCTGCATCCCCGACGACGCGCGCGCGGGACACATGATGATGGCGCACTTCGACCCTCAAAATCTGCCGGAGAAGATTCACTGCGGGCCGATGCCGCTGGGGCGCTGCTATCCCGAAGCCGTCATGCACATGGACGTTTTCCGCGAAATCACGCCGTACACCGGGCGGGTGCTGATTGTCCACGGCACGGCGGACGGCATCGTCAAGCCGGATTACGCGAAAAAAGCGGCGGAAACGTATGCGAACGCGGAGCTGCACTTGATTGACGGCGGGGCACATGGTTTTAACCGCCGCCATGATACGGAGACGATTCGTTATTTAACCGCATTTGCCGCTTTGTGAGGGGGATTTTATGACCACCGTCGAAATCTGGGGCGCACGCGCCGGGCAGACGCAGTCCCGCCTGTTTGAAGAAATCCGCAAATGCCGTGAAGCTGGTCAGCGTGTCCTGCTGCTTGTACCGGAGCAGTACACGCTGCAAGCCGAGCGGGAACTGGTGGAGCAGCTGAATTTGCCGGGTCTGCTGGATTTGGATGTACTGTCGCCGCGCAGGCTGGGGCGGCGTATCCGAGAGAGCGCTGGGCACTCGCCCAAAGCCGCGCTGGACGAAAGCGGGCGACGGATGGCACTGGCGCAGGCGCTTTCCCTGAAGCAGGAGGAACTGCACTATTATCGCCGCGTCGCGCTGTCACCCGGGCTGCCGGAGAAGCTGTCCACGCTGCTGATGGACTTCCAGCGCACGGGGCTGTCAAGCGAAGAATTTGCCGCCTATGCGGAGGAGCTGCCATCCGGCGCACTGAAGGCAAAAGCGCATGATTTGCTGCTGCTTTGGCAGACGTATGACGTGCTGATTGCCGAGCGCTTTCAGGATGAGCCGACGCAGCAGTTTGAGCTGGTGGAACGGCTGCCGGAAAGCGGGCTGATGCGCGATGCCGCCGTGTTTGTCTACCAGTTTGACATGCTGCCAACGCCGCTGTGCGTCCTGTTGGCGACCGCTGCGCCAGAGTGTACCCGCATGGTCGTTGCGTTCACGATGGACAAGGACACTGCAAGCGACGGGCACGTTTTCGCCTCCCAGCGCAGGAGTGCGGCGGAGCTGACCGGATGGCTGCGTCAGCGCGGCATTCCCGTGCAGTGGAAGTGGCTGCCAAGCGAACCCGACGGGCGCGACGAAGCCCTCCGCCACCTCGAAGCGCACCTGTTCGCCCGTGACGGCGTGGTGTACCCCGGCGACGCGTCCGCCCTGACGATCCATGCCGCCGCAAACCCGTATGCCGAAGCTGCTTTCGCCGCGCAGACGCTGCAAAGCTGGCACGAGCGCGGCATTCCGTGGCAGTATATGGCGGTCGCGCTGGCAGATGCGCAGAGTATGGCCGGCATCCTCGCCGTCACGCTGCAAAGCGCGGGGGTTCCCTGCTATCAGGCGCGGAAGGACAGTGCGGCGCGGCACGGCTTGAGTCGGATGCTCGTCGGCGCACTGCGTTGCATCTCCGGCGGATTTCTCCGCGCGGATGTGCTGCAAGTGGCAAAAAGCGGCTTTTCTTCCCTGACCCGCGACGAAGCCGATTCGCTGGAGAACTACGCCATCACGCACGGCATCAACCGCGGCAAGTGGCTGCGTCCGTTCCCTTATGGCGACGACGCGGCGGATATGGACGAACTGCGTGTCCGGCTGATTTCGCCTGTGGAGGCCCTTCGGGATGCGCTCCGCCGCGCAAAAACAGCGGGTGATTCCGTCGAGGCAATTTTCCGCTTCTTGGAGGATACCAATGCGTATGACCGCCTGATGGCGCGCGAGGAAGCGCTGCTTTCGCGCGGGATGGCGGCGGAAGCAACGCAGAATCGGCAGGTATGGACAATCCTGATGACGCTGCTTGATCAGCTGTACGCGCTGCTGAGCACGCAAAAGGCAAATCAGCGGGATTTGGCACGGTTCGTGGAATCAGGTTTGACAGGCGCGTCGATTTCGTCCCTGCCGCCGCAGCCGGACACGGTGATGATCGGCGAAGCGGGGCATTTGATGACCGGGCGGATTGATGCGCTGCTCGTCATGGGAATGCAGGATGGCGCGCTGGGCAGTACGACGGATTCGCTCCTGTCCGAGACAGAGCGGCGAACGCTGTGCGACTTGGCGCAGCGCGCGATTGGTCTTACGCAGCAGGAGACGTGCGCCCTGCGGCAGTCGGACTTCTACCGTACACTATCCCTCCCCCGACGCTTTCTGACCGTCACCTGTTCGCAGGGCGGGCAGGACGGCACGGCGTTTCGTCCGGCGGGGCTGCTGGAGGACATGACGCAGCTGTTCCCGCATATGGTGGTATCCGGCGGCGTGCTGGCAAATGACGTCGCGCCGCTCTCCCCCGCCATGGCGCTGGATGCACTGCCGCACCACCTGCGGCAAGCTGTCGACACCGACACGCCGCTTCCGGAGCAATGGGCGAACGTCCTGCGCTGGCTGTATTTCGACCCGGAGTGGCACAGCCGCTGTCAGGCCGTGCTGGATGCGCTGAACCGCCACGGCGCGGCAATTTTCCTCTCCCGCGACCACACGCGGCGGCTCTTCACGCAGGATAAGGTGTCCATCAGCCGCTTGGAGGGCTTCGCGCAGTGCCCGTATCGGCACTTTGTGAACTACGGCTTGAAGCCCGTCATCCGCCGCGAGTACGAGTTCGACCCGGCGGATGTGGGCGATTTCTACCATGCCGCGATGGAGGGGTACGCCGCCCTTGCGCTGAAGGAGCCGGATTTTCCGGATTTGCCGGACGAAAAAATCCACGCGCTGATGGATACGGTGCTGCTGCCGCTGACGACCGCGTGGGCAGATGGCCCGCTGAATGAAACGCCGTCCCTGCGCCTGCAGGGCGAGAAGTACCGCCGAACGGTGCACCGCGCCGCGTGGATGTTCACGCATCACGCGCAGCACAGCCGCTTCCGCACCGTCGGCGAGGAAGTTGTGTTTGGCGAGGAGGACGGGCTGCCCCCGGTGGTGCTGACGCTGCATGATGGACGGAAAATCGCCCTGCGCGGCAAAATCGACCGCATCGACCGCTGGGAGGGCGACGAGGGCGTGTACCTGCTCGTATCCGACTACAAGAGCAGCCACCGCGACATTGACCCGACGCGCCTATGGTACGGGCTTCAATTGCAGCTGCTGCTGTATCTGCAAGCCGCGTGCGAGGGGCTGGACGGCAATCCGGCGGGCGCATTCTACTTCACGATTCAAGACCCGATGGTAGATACGGCGGATGTAAAGGAATCCGCGGAAAAGGCGATTGCGAAAAAGCTGCACCTGAAAGGCATTGTGCTGGCGGATGTGGACGTGGTGGAAGCGCTGGATTCCAATCCGGGATATTCGTTCACGAAAATCTTTAATGCGGATAGCAGCGTCGCTTCCTCGTCTGATGGCTACACGCCGGAGGAAATGGCAGCACTGCTTGCCCACGCCAAGAAGATGGCGGCGGAGCTGGCCGACCGCATCCGCAGCGGCGAAATCACCCCGTCCCCCGCCGTCATCAGAGACTGGAACGCCTGCCAGTGGTGCGACTGCGCCGGAGTCTGCAAGCTCGACACGTCCATCCCCGGTCATGAAAAACGTGAACTTCCGCCGCTGAAGAAGCAGGATTTATTGACCCTCATGGCGAATGATACAGATGCACCCGGCAACGAGGAGGACACGTCACCGTAAAAGCGGTGAATTTTTCTCCCGAATACAAAGGAATTTCATCAGAGGCATTGCATCCGGGCGCAAAATGGTTTATAATAGAGATACGAAACTCTCACTCACAAGGAGGCGTTTACCCATGATTCAGATTATCGCAGGCAAGAAGGGCTCCGGCAAGACCAAGCGGCTGATTGACATGACCAACAACGCGGTCAAGACCAGCTCCGGCAACGTCGTTTTCCTCGACAAGAACGACAGCTATATGTACGAAGTGGACCGTGCGGTTCGTTTCGTCAACGTCGAAGAGTACAGCGTTTCCAGCGCGGAAATGTTCCTCGGCTTCCTCGGCGGCATGCTCGCCAGCAACTACGACGTCAAGACCGTCTTCATCGACGCGTTCCTCAAGCTGATCAAGATTGACCTCGCCGACGCGAAGTGGTTCTTCGACAGCCTCGAAAAGTACGCGCAGAAGCATGATGTGACGTTCGTGCTGTCCGTCAGCGCCGATCCCGAAGCGCTGCCCGACTTCTGCAAGGGCTACATCATCTAATTGGAACAGCCCACAAGGGCGGCGGAGCATGTAAGCCGCCGCCCTTTTGGTATTTCGCAGCTGCTACATAATCGCTGCTAAATTATTAGGTAAGAAAAGCAGTCCAGACACTCGGCAAGAACCCTTTCTTGCCCTCAACCCAGCAGGCATCGCCCTGCGGATAGGAGCGTGATTTCCATGTCATTCATTTCCACCCGCGGCGGCGCCTGCGTCACGGCGTCCCAAGCCATCCTGCGCGGTCTTGCGCCCGATGGCGGTCTGTATGTCCCGGCGGTGTTCCCGCAGATGACGCTGGCGGACATTGCCGCACTGACCAAGCTCGACTACCGCGCCCGCGCGCTGACCATCCTCCGTGGTTATCTTGATGATTTCAATGCGCAGGAACTGGCAGACGCAATTGCCAGCGCCTACGAAGCCGCCAAGTTCGATGACGCCGCGATTGCGCCCACGAAAAAGCTCGACAGCAATACCCATGTGCTGGAACTTTTCCACGGGCCGACGCTCGCGTTTAAGGATATGGCGCTGCAGCTGCTGCCGCACCTGACGACGCTCTCCGCCAAGAAGAACGGCGAAAACCGCGAAGTGGCGATTCTCGTCGCGACCAGCGGCGACACGGGCAAGGCGGCACTCGAAGGCTTCAAGGACGTGCCGGGAACATCCTGCACCGTCTTTTACCCGACCGACGGCGTCAGCGACGTGCAGAAGCTGCAAATGACCACCACGGGCGGCGAAAACACGCACGTCATCGCCCTGAACGGCAATTTCGACGATGCGCAGTCCGGCGTGAAGGCGCTGTTCTCCTCCGCGGATTTCCACCAGCAGGTGAACGCGCGCGGCAAGGTGCTTTCCTCCGCCAACTCGATTAACTTCGGCCGCCTCGTGCCGCAGATTGTCTATTATTTCTCCGCTTATGCCGATTTGCTGAACGCGGGCGCGATTGCGCTGGGCGACGAGGTGAATTTCGTCGTGCCGACGGGCAATTTCGGCAATATCCTCGCGGGCTACTACGCGCGGAGCATGGGGCTGCCGGTCAAGAAGCTCATCTGCGCCTCCAACCGCAACAACGTGCTGACGGATTTCTTCCTTGGCGGCGTTTACGACACGCGCCGGCAGTTCTTCAAGACGACCTCCCCTTCGATGGATATCCTGATTTCCTCGAATTTGGAGCGTCTGCTGTTTGAATGCGCCGACCGCGACGGCGCGCTGATTGCCCGCTGGATGCAGCAGCTGCGCACGAGCCAGTCCTACGCCGTTGGTCAGCAGCGGCAGGAGTGGCTGCTGAGCGTCTTTGCCGCCGGGTACGCTGATGACCGCGACTGCGCGGAGGAAATCGCCCGCGTGTTCGAACAGCATCACTACCTGATGGACACGCACACCGCCGTTGCGAGCCGCGTTCTGCGCCAGTACCGCGAGACGTCGGGCGATTTGACCCCGACGGTCATCGTGTCCACCGCCAGCCCCTACAAGTTCGCCGCCGATGTGCTGACTGCCGTCGCCGGAAAGAACGCCGTCGCCGGAAAGAACGCCGTCGCCGGGCTGGATGCATTCGCCTGCTCGGATGAATTGGAAGCGCGTTCGGGGATGCCCGTGCCGCAGCAGGTGAAGGCACTGCGTTCCCTGCCGATCCGCCACACGGCGCACTGCGAGAAGGGCGGCATGGCGCAGGCGGTGCTGGACGCTTTCGGCGGAAAGTAAATCCCCAGTGGAAAATTGGAAGGGACTAATATGAACAACACGGACATGCTTTTTGTCCAGAAGAAGCTCAATGATTTGGTCGGCTGCACCCTCATCAACCTCTCCCGCACGGCGGATTTGCTTTGCCTGTCGTTTGCGCCGCGCGCGCTGACGACCGAGGTGCAGGAGGAACAATCCCTGCACTTGCAATGCTACTATCGTCTGGTGCAGGATGGGCGGGTTTCCTTGGCGCGGAGTGACTATTTCCAGCCGTCGGAAGCCATGTGGGATTTGTGGCGCAAGCAGGGGTTGGAGGAGGATGTCATTCCGGATGACTACCGCTGTGACGAATTGGGCGCGAACCGGCTTGATGACCGCATTGTGGAGCTGAACGACGTGCTGACAGGCATTGAAAACCGCTTCATCGTCCGCACGGTGATGGTGGATTCTATCGGGGATGTGACGCTGTGCTTTGACAATGGCGCGGTGTGGAGCATTCTGGTAGACACCTCTGGGGGCGAGGAATGCTGGCGGTATCTGCCCGCGAACGAAGAGCAGCCGCAGCTGGTGCTGTACTCGGATGGCATTGAGTGCGAATAAGCGCTTCGGTTGCAAAGCGCAGGGGAATGCGTTTTTAGTGCATCCGGCAAATCGCTTTTTCATGCTTGTTTTTTATGGAGCAGGGGGAATCGCGCCTGCGGGCGCGACCAAAGGGCTTTCCGATCGCCCTTTGGAAACCTTCGGGGTGCACACCTTCGGCGTTGACTTTTTCCGCAGCAGAAACAGACCCGCTTGTCGTGCTGGACAGGCGGGTTTCTTCATTATATTGCTTACTCACGCCATATTGCTTACTCACGCCGCGTCGGTTTTCTGCTTTTGCTTATACTGCGCGGTGGTAATTCCCAGAATCACACCGAGAAACGTATCCACCGCAGTGATGGTGCCGACGACCTGCTCGCCATACGGCAGGTGCCAGATGCTCGCCAGCGCAAAATACAGCGTTCCCATCGCGGGCAGCAGCAGCTGCGCCATCCATTTCAGCACGTTATACGTCTTGTCACACATGCGCATTCCTCCCCCATCGCAGTCTATGCGGGAAATTCGCCGCTTGTGCAGATTTTTTTTGCAGAAGGCTTGACAGAACGGGATTGCCCTGCTATAATAAACAAGGTTTTGAAGAAACCTGTGCCGTAGACAGCCGGTATCCGCAAGGATGTAAAGGAGTTCGCTCCGCCTGCCGAGGTGTGAAGGATATAGCATGAAATTTGCTCATCCCTTGCACCTGTTGCAAGGGTTTTCTTTTACTCCCAAACCGTTAAGGAGGTGCAAGAAATGAGCAAGGTGCATGAGGTGAAGCCGGAGAAGGTGGCAGCTGTTGCTGACATCGTCGAAAAGCTGAAGAATGCCCAGTCTGTGGTGATTTGCAGCTACAGCGGACTGACTGTGGAGCAGGTGACTGAAATCCGCAAGCAGTGCCGTGAGAATGACGCCGCGTACTGCGTCCTGAAGAACCGTCTGGTTCTGCGCGCGCTGAATGAGGTGGGCATTACCGGTCTTGACGATCTGCTCAACGGCCCGAACGCTTTCGTGTTCTCCATGAAGGACGCTGTGTCCGGCCCGAAGATCATCAACGACTACATCGAAAAGAACAAGCTGGAGAGCCTGAAGATCACTGGCGGCGTGCTGGGTACGGAAACCCTCGACGTGGCTGCTGTGAAGCATCTGGCGACCCTGCCCAGCCGCGAAGTGCTGCTGGCAAAGCTGCTTGGCTGCATGACCAACACCGTGGCGTCCTTCGTCCGCGTGGTGGATGCAATCCGCAAGCAGAAGAATGGCGAGGAATAATCCGCGCCGATGCCGCATGAGGCTTTACGCCCCTGCGGTCTGAACAACGACAAGTTTTCATTACGATATCAACCGATATAGGAGGCTGAATCAACATGACTCATGAGGAGATCATTGCCGCCGTCGAATCCATGACGGTGCTGGAACTGGCCGATCTGGTCAAGGCTATGGAAGAAAAGTTCGGCGTGTCCGCTGCTGCGACCGCTGTTGTTGCTGGCCCCGCTGCTGGCGCCGCTGCTCCCGCTGCGGAAGAAAAGACCGAGTTCGACGTGGTGCTGAAGTCCTTCGACGCCGCTGCGAAGCTGAAGGTTCTGAAGCTCGTCCGCGAAGTGTGCGGTCTGGGCCTGAAGGAAGCCAAGGACTTCGTCGAAGCCGTTGCGGCTGGCCCGAAGACCGTCAAGGAAGGCCTGTCCAAGGAAGACGCCGACAAGATGGCTGCCCAGTTCAAGGAAGTCGGCGGCGAATGCGAAATCAAGTAATTCTTCGGAATTACGTTTCGCCTTCTTGCAATCGTCAAGAAAAGCAAAGAGGTTGGATGCTTGCATCCAGCCTCTTTTTTATGCTATCGACACGCTTCGTCTCTGTTCCCCTTGACTTTTTTGCATTCTTGCGGGATAATAAGGCAGGAAATTCGTCAATTCATCCGTTTTATTTGAAGGAGGTGCATGGCGATGCTGACTTTTCGGGACGCAACCGCTGATCAGGCGGGGCTTATCAGCCACATTTATGCTACCAGCTGGCGTAAAACCTATCGGGGACATATCGCCCAGCATTATCTGGATCGTCTGCCCGATGAATACTGGGTGCCATCCATCCGCTCATGGCTGTCCAGTGGGCAGCTGTATGGGCTGATGGTCTATGACGACGATAAGCCCGTCGGCTGCTGCATCTACGGCCGCGGGCGCGACGAGGATTACGGCGACTGGTGCGAGATTGTGTCGCTCTATCTGCTGCCGGACACGATGCGTCAAGGCATCGGCGGCAAGCTGCTGGAAGAAGTCATCCGGCTGATGCAGCTGGACGGCTATGAGAAGTTTTACCTCTGGGCGATTGACGGCAACGAAATCGCCGACGGCTTCTACCGCAAGCATGGCTTTCTGCGCACGGATGACGCGGTCGATTACAAAATCGGCGGTGAACCCGTGCGGGACGTGCGGTATACGCGCGTATTACCCAGCGCGTAATTCAGCCAGTTTCGGCTTTTGCAGATACATGCCCGTGGCAATCAGCGCCGTCAGCGGTGCCGCCGCTGCCAAGCCGAACGACCCGACAAGCGTGTTGAGCAGCTGCGAAGCGACATATTTCAGGTTGATGATGTCCGTCAGCGGCGTTCCCTGTCCGGCGAAATACATCAGCATCGACAGGTAATTGCCGGAATATGCCAGCATCAGGGTCGTCGTCATTGTGCCTAACACGCTCCGCCCGACCAGCAGCCCCGACTTCATCAGCGCTCGGCGGCTGATATCCGGTTTGTGGCGGTGCACTTCCTCCATCGACACGCTGATGTCCATCGACAAATCCATCAGCGCGCCCGAATTAGCAAGGAACATCATGCCGATATACAGGCTGCGCGTATCAACCCGCATGGCGGATTGGCTCAGCAGCGGCACAACATAGGGCAAATCGCCGCCGTCGAGCTTGAGCAAAATCGTTAGCCCCCACGCGCTCAGGCAGGTGACAACCGTCCCGGCAACCGAACCGAGAATCGCCGTCAGGCAGCGGCGGCTGAACCCCGCCACCAGCACATCAATCAGCACCGTCAGCACGATGACGGTCACGAACGATGCCATCATGGGATTCACGCCGTCCAGCAGCAGTGGAATCAGCAGTTTCCAGACGATAACCGCACTGGCGACCAGCGACACCATCGCGCCGCAGCCAATCACGCCGCCGAACCCAATCAGCAGCAGCGCCAGAATCGCAACGATACCCGCTTCCGCCGTGATGCGGTAATGGTCAATCAGCGTTACGACCGGTGCACCCTGCCCACTGCCGGGCTGAATCATCGCCCACGCAATGTCGCCAGCCTCGAACAGTTTGTCCTTGTCGAGCGCGGAATTCAGGTAGTTGTAGGACTGATACTCTTCCCCGGCATAATCGCCCGTGAGGATTTTCACCCGGCACGGCTGCACGCCGTTATACACAATGCCGATGGCGTCCAGCATGGAATTGTCCACCTGCTCGATGCGCACCTTCTCGCGCGGAAAGCGACTGGTGATGTTCAGGTGCTCGTCCGGCAGCAGGCAGAGCAAGCCGCAGAAAATCAGCATGACGAGGCACATCAGCCAATTCTGCTTGTTTTTCCATTGTCGCTTCGTCTTTTCCATTTTCATTTTCCCCCATATGGGCAGAGCAGGAGATGGCATTGTGTCATCCCCTGCCCTTTTTGATTTTGCTGTGATTATTCCGCGTCCGGGGTCAAGCCCATCGCATCCATCGTGCGGGTGAAGATGCCCGTGTTGTCATACAGACCGGAGAACTTTTCCGCGCCCACCCCATAGGCGTACACCGGAATCTGCAGGCCGGTATGCGCATAGGAGGTGTAGGACAGGCCAGCCTTGTTGTTCATGATGTGGCTCACCGCCATGGAGAAGGGGTTGTAGCCGCCATAGAGCAGGGAGGCTTCCGCCTTGTCAATTTCCTGCGTGCCCATCGCGACGTCCCACGCCTTGCGCAGGTTTTCCACGTCGGGCGCGGTTAGGGAAAGCGCCTCGCCTTCCTTGGTGGTCAGACCGTAGAGTTCTTCCACCTTCGCCATCGCATCCTCAAAGGTTGCGCCGCTTTCCTTCAGCTCGGAAATCACGTCATCGAACGCAGTGAAGGAGGCTGTCTCTTATACACATCTCCGAGCCCA
>ENA-OZMW01000061-OZMW01000061.1-human-gut-metagenome-genome-assembly--contig:-NODE-61-length-22705-cov-5.045519_pt1 | contig 22705 bp, 17 predicted proteins | sample MGYA00244194_ERZ653823 | MGnify/ENA primary metagenome ERZ653823 (study PRJEB26926, sample SAMN06164551) | human gut metagenome | biome: ENVO:00009003; feature: ENVO:2100002; material: ENVO:00002003...
GGACCTCGGAAGTATAGCTGTACTTGACAGCAAACTTGTGCATGATATCCATCACGGTCTCGCCGGAATTGACAATGATCTCGCCATAAGCGCCACAAGTCTGATTGTCGGCAACACCAAAATACTCCTTGGCCTGGGAATACAGATTATTCACCGCAGTCGCTACATCGCCGGTATAGTGGGAATCAGCCATAGCCTCGGTAAAGTCGATACCATACTTCACTTTGAACGTACCAGGGTCGGTCACAAACACATAATACTTACGAGTTTCGCCATTTACCGTAACATTCATAAATGTGGACGGATCGCTGAGATTCAGAGTAAGGCTCCTTACTCTACCATTGCCGACTACACTGGTCGTACCCAGGCAACCGCCAGAAGCAGTCATACCTGTAGGAATAGTAAGATTTGCCGCAACGTTCTTACGGTCAGTGATTGTTGCAGTAGCCGTAGCATCTGCCTTGTAATTCACGAAGGTCCACTTGTTTTCCGTGTTTACCAGAGTGTTGCCCATGAAGGGGTTCTGCACGTTGGTTCCAGTGAACGTGGCATCCACAGTGCCAAACTTCAGTGCGGTAATGCGCAGGGGGTCGTTGGGGGCAATGGCAACAACACCATTGGGCAAGCCGGCAGCCAGCTTATAGGTCTTGCTGGTCGTGACGCCGCCCTCGGAGGTGCTGATGATCACGGTATAGACCTTGTTGAGCAGGTTCACATTCGTCGCCGTGCGGACATTGCCCGCACCCGTGAAGGCAAGGTCGCCGTTGATGGTGGCGCCGGCATTGCTCAGGTTGATCACCACGTCGGTGCTCTTCAGGCCATACTCGGAGCCGCCGGCCACCATGGCGCGGATATAGATCTGGTCGCCGGTATTGCTGTCCTTCTCATAATAGGCGGTGGTGCCGCCAATGGTGACGGAGGACACGGCGTCAATGGAATTGACGGTCGTGCGGGTTACTTTCCCGGTCGTGGTCGTCGTGGTGCCGTCGGCAAATGCCATGGTGCTGAGAGACAGCGCCATAACGAGAGCCAACAACAATGCGGTGATCTTCTTCGTCATTTTCATGTTCGTTCTCCTTCTGTTAATTTTTTGTTGATCTCTTCTGCGCAGGGAACGCCGTAATCCCATGCATCACCTCTTTTCTATCATGAGCCGTTACCGGCTCAGCCCTATTTCAAAGCCGTAGGAACGGCTGCTTGACCCATTCTCTATAATCAGATCCCGATGTTCCAGCGTCAGATCCAGCACCATGCGGCCGCCCAAATCTGCCTTCAGGCAGGGACTATCGCCTTTGACGGACGCGCCGTCCGCCAGCGTAATGTTGGCTGTGCAGTTCTGGAAATCCGTTTCTATCGGCAGTGTGATACAGATGACGTATTCCGCGTCCTTGCCGCTGCCGCGCTGTTCCACCGTGCCGATGCTGTCGCCGATGATGAACTCCCGGATAGCCAGCGGGTCACTGTTCTGGCCACAGCCGCCCAGCAGCAGACTTACGCTCAGCGCGGCGATCAGCAAGTATACTGTACGCTTCATCCCATCGCCTCCTTGAGCCGCAGGCAGTAGGTGCGGGTATAGCCCTCGTTCTGCACGGTGATGCACGGTTCAAGAACCGTTAGATCAACGATTAGAGAAGTGCCGTCAGCGGATACGATGCACGGCTCAGTCTCGTCCAGCGTCGCGCCCTCGGATAGCCGGAGCGTCAGCGGGACGGCGGTCATGTCCATGCCCTCCGTGGGAGGGATGAACACAACACAGCTCAGCCCCGTTTCCTGCCCGCCCCAGTTCTTGGTGACGGACACGGTGCAGTCCGCCTCGCCGCACTTGGCGGAAAGGATGTCCCACTTGCTGCGCTCCTGCGGCTGCTGGGGTGCTTTCCCGCAGCCCGCCGCCAGCGTCAGCAGCAGGCATGCCAGCAATAGAAATACAGTTTTTCTTTTCCTCATGGCACTCAGCTCCAATCCCGCTTGGTGTGGCTGGTCTGGTGATCCGCCACATCCGAGTTGTTGCCCAGCTCGTCCCAAAGCTGCTGGGAAACGCTGCGCTCGAAGGTCACGGTGACGGTATAGCGGCTGGTTTCCTCGCCCAGCGTCACGGTGTAGACCACCGGAGCGGTAAGGTTCACCACCTCGCCGGACACGGGGCTGACCACCGCGCCCGCCGTCACGGTAACGGAGGGGGCTACCGCCGTCACGTTCGTACCGGCAGGCAGCGTTACGGTGATAGTACCTACGCTCTGGTTGATGACGCCGTCCACGCCCAGCACGGAAAAGGCCGTGATCTTCGCGCCGGTGGCCGGCGTTACAGGATCGCTGCCGCCTCCACCGCCGCTGCCGGAGATCAACTGCCCCGCCTTATTCAGCACGGAGACGGTGTAGGTGCGGGACAGCACCTTTTCATTGCCCGCCACGATGTACTGCACCGTGCGGGAAAAGTCCTGCGCCAGACCGGGGGCAGGAGAGCAGACCAGCGTCTCCGGTCCAAGCGTCACATCCGGGGCGAAGGAGGTGCTTGACAGATTGCTGTCATCCACACCGGACACGGTAATGGTGTTGGCCTTGTTGTCAATAACGCCCTCATAGACCGTGCCGCCGATGGTAAGGCTGAAGGCGGAGATAGACGCCTGCGTCCGTGCCGTGGCCTTGATGCGGTACGTCCGGGTATTCGTCCCGTCGCCGGAAGTGATGGTGAAGGTCGTCCAATCCGACAGGTTCATGCCCTTCTTCCCGTCCAGCGCCGGCGAGGCGGTGGCCCCATAGGAGAGGCGGGCGTAGATCATCAGATTTGAGGTGTCCTTTCCTGCGTCAAGCAGCAGCTCAATATCCGTGCTGTCCGTGCCAGTGGTGATGTTCTTGCCCAGAATGTCCAGATCCCGCAGGATATTGGCGTCCTTCAGCATAATGGTATCGGTGTAGATCTCCGCGCCGGAGGGCTTTTCTTCATCCGAGAGCTTGACTACCACATAGTAGGTCTTGGTGGTCTTGCCGTCCTCCGCCTGCACGGTGAAGGCGGTCTTGGTATCCTTCACAAAGGTGATGCCGCCGGTAAGATCCGGTGCAAGGATCGTGGCATAATCAGACAGCTGAAGCTGCGGGTGCATATCATTCAGCGGCGTACCGGCAGGCAGGGTCACGGTGATGATGTTGTCTCCGCCCTCGGTGGTAAACACGCCCTTCTTACCCTCCAGTGTAAAGGAGGTAATGTCCGCCTCGGTGGACAGCTTACGGGAGAAATCGAAGCGATGATAATACAGGGAATAGGGATGTCCCGCGCCGCCGCCATTCAGGAAGCCCAGATACCACTGTGTGGCATAGCAGCCCTGATAGGTGGCCATGGCGTTCTTGGGCGTCGTGTTGCTGTGGGCAAAATAGCCCTCGACAAAGTCGGCGTAGTTGAGGAACGAGGTCAGCACGCTGTCCTTTCCGTTGTTGAGGCGCACATCCGTGTGAACGTCAACACCCATAGCGGAAAGAGCGCAGATGATCTGGGACGCGCCCTCAGAGGTATACACGCCGCCCCACTGGACGCCAAATGGGTTGTCAAAGGGGTCAGTGCCAAAGCTGTCCATAACAATGTCAAAGCCCTCCCACAGCTTAGCCTTGACCCGCTCGCCGTACACTGGATCGTTCTGATAGGGCGCGATAGACTGCATCAGCATGGTGACCATATCCAAGCCGAAGCCGTCCGACAGATACTTGTGGTTCAGGATCGTCTCCAGCAGCTTTTCCCGCGTCCACACGGCGTTTTCAGGGATAGTATAGTTGCCCATATCCAGGGCGTTCAGGGCAAAAATGGGACCGTTGATGGTATATCCGCCGCTGTAGTTATAGAGGATTGCGGCAAGGTCGTCTACCTTGTTTCCCTTGGCGTCAATGAAGGGCTCGCCGTTGTTGTACTTGGACAGCTTGGAGCAGTCGATGCCGCGGGCGGTCAGTGTCATGATCTTACGGTCAATGTTGGTCATGGCCACATTGGTGGTGGTGTCCAGCCGCTTGATGCACTCCGCGATGGAGAAGCCGTCGTCAAGATTACCCAGCTTCTTCTGGTAGAAGCCCAGGTTCATCCATTCCCAGTCCTCCCACGCGCCTGCCGTTGTCCGGCTGTACCGCTGGTTGATCTTGCTGATCAGTGACTCCATATCCGCCTTGTAAGGATTCTCTGCTTGCTCCTGAGAAACCGTTACAGTGACGGTATAGGTGGTGGTGGAGCCGTTCTGCGCTGTGACCTTGTATTTTACCGGCTTGCTGAAATCCCGCGCCTCACCGGAGGCCGGTGTGACCGTGGCGAAATCTGATACGCGGATAGCCGGCGCAAAGGTGGTGCTTGTCCCGGCGGGCAGCCCCAGCGAGATCGTACCATTCACCTGATCGATTGTGCCTGCCACCGCGCCGTAGGTGAAGGATAAGATCTGCCTGCCCGTTGCCACCGCCGTGCGGGTGATGGTCACCGTATAGACTCGCTCGGTACCGTCCTCGGCGGTGACGGTGTAAGTGTTTTCACCTTCCTTCAAAGCGTCAGGCGCGGTGAGCGCCGCAAATTCGGAAATTGTGATCTCCGGCTCTACGGCAGCCAAGTCCATTGCATAAGGGATGGTAATGGCGATATTGTCGCCATCGATCACGCCCTCCGCGTCGCCCAGCTTATAGGCGGTGATGTAATTCTCTGAGGACTTTCTGGCTGTGACGGTTACCCTGTATTCCGTTCGCAGAGCAAAGTTGCTGTTGGTCACCACCATTGTCAGAGGTGTCGTCTCGGAATTGGTGAAATCGAAGGAAATGCTGCCGTCAAGGGCCGAACCCTCTAACGTGACCGCCGTGCCGGTATGAACGACCACCGGCGTGATAGCGCTCAGGTCGGTGCCCTCAGGCAGGTTCAGGAAAATCGTCTTATTGGTCTCGTCGATCTTGGCGTACCGGGTCTTGCCATCATCAGCGGTAACGGTGAAGGAGGTAACTAGATTGTCCGGCTTACCCGTTTCGATGATGATACGCCATGTGGCGCTCAGTGCATTGTATTTCGTGCCGTATGCCGGATCATAGGGTGTTACCTGATAGGCCAAAGACCCTTGGGCCACAGAACCCGCCACCGAATTGGCGATTAGTCCAGTTCCTACCTCAACATCCACTGTTAATTGGGAACGGTCTACATTTTTCGGCAGCTTCACCGTCACCGTGCGAGCCGCGGCATCGATACTGCCCACAGAGCCGCCAATGGTCACCCGGTCAATGACCGGCTCTTTGATGCGATTCTGTTCAACGTAGGAAAGATACTCCGGAACGATCTGCTCATAGATGATCCGTAGTGCCGCGGGGCTGACCCGACTATAGCCTTTTTTGGTAATATACCTTTGCAGATATTCCCGCATGAACTGAACGGCCTCCTCGCCGCCCGCACGCCACTTTGCTTCATAGGAGTCAAAGAGACGGTTGCCTCCCATGCCGACAGTATCGTCGTCATAAAAGGCGGTATCCATGCCTAGCCAGTATCCCAGTGTGCCGAGCATATCCGCATTGGCCGGATGATACGCGCCGATATTGGTCTTTGCCGCATTGATCTTATCTATTACAAGATAGAGCTGATGATAGGTATCCGCGAACAGCTCCGCCATACCCAGCAGTTCCTGGGTATTCGCTTCTGTCCACGTTTCCTTACTGGTAGCCTCCGCTGCAAAGGTATAGACTGGGAATGTCCGTCCATCTGCTGCAGTAAGGTTATAGCGAATCGGCCTTGAAAAATCATAAGAATTGTTAAGTACTATATCAGCTTTATTATCCTTTGAACTTTTCAGGTCACCAAAGTCGATGGTAGTTGGTGTCATCATATACGCACTTGCGTCAGCACCTTTTGGCACACTATAGACATTGATGAACCCACCAAAATCGCTATTTTTAGGGGCAATTACTGCATTGCCATTATAGAAGGTACCGCTATTCTGCAAATACCTGTCACCGCTGGCCGTACCGGTGGCCGGCCAAGTACCAACTGCTGCGAAAGCCTGCGCCGTCAGAGAAAGGGTCATTACCAGTGCCAGCAGCAGCGTCAGCACACGGCGCAGCGAGCCTCTTACGTTTTGTGTTGTCTTTTTCATATCGTTACCTCACTCAGAGCGGATAGCCTCGTTGGGGCTGATGAGCGTCGCTTTGCGGGCGGGCATCCACGCGGCGGCAATGGCTACCGCGCCTGCGAACACCACGCCGCAGACCGCCAGCCACCAGGGCAGCACGCACCGCAGCTCACGGGACGCGAAGATCACCGGTATGAGCCACTTGGCGATAAAGCTCAGCACCAAGCCTGCCGCGCCGCCTATCACGCCCACGATCAGCGCTTCCGTCAAGAACATCTTGAAGATGTCGCTGCGAACGGTGCCCAGCACCTTCAGCACGCCGATCTCCCGCGTCCGTTCCGTGATGGACATCATCATGGTGTTTGCCACGCAGATGGCGGAGATCAGGACAGCGATACCGCCCAGCGCGCCCAACATCCCCTGGATCTGCCGGGACTGTGTCCGTACCGTCTCCAGCATATCGTTGAGCGAATAGGTGTTCAGCCCCGTGTCCCGGATCAGCTTGACAATACGCTGCACGTCGTTGACGTTCTTGACCATGACCCAAACCAAGTCGTAGGTAGGACCGTTGGCCTTCTCCTCCGCTGTTTTAGTCTGGGTAGTCGCACCCATGTAATTGGCGTTGGCCTGCGTCATCTCCTGCAAGCGGTCGAAGGACATGAACGCGGCGGTGGCGAAGTTGTTGTTCAGGGTGGAGCAGATGCCTGTCACCCGCAGGGTATAGAGGTTACTGGAGGGCAGTGCCCGTCCGTCGGTGTCGGCCTTCGGCTCGCCGGTCAGGCTGGAGGAATCGAAGGTCATGCGGACAGGCACCTCCAGTAGGTCGATCAGGGCGTTGCCGTTCTCGTCCACCGCCAGCTCCCAGTCCTTCGCCTTGTTGGCAAGTCCGGCTGCCACATCGTCGGTGAACAGCACCTCCGGATGCAGGCGCGTACCGTCCTCGGCCATAACGCCCCGCTCCGGCGTCAGCATGAAACGCTCCGCCGTGGTCATGTCGATGCCGTAGACGCGCACCATGTTCACATAGTTGCCGGACACGATGTAGGCGGACTGCTGATAGACCGGCGTTACCGCCTCCACACCGTCGATGCCCCGGAACGCCTCCAGTGCCTTGTCGTTCAGCAGTGCCTTGCGCCCGTAATCGCCGGTGGCAGGCGTCACATCGATCTTTGTCAGGCTGCCCAATGCCTCGATGCTCTCGCGGTATGCCTGTTCATATCCGAGACCCACGGAGATCAGCACCACGATACACATGACGCCCACCGCCATGGACAGGGCTGTCAGCGCCGTGCGGGTCTTTCGCCGGAACAGGTTGGTGCAGCCGTAGCGAAACAGGTCTTTTGGCTTCATACATTCCCGTCCTTATTGCTTCCGTCGTAGGTCAGCGGCTTCTCCCCGATGCCCGGTGCGCCGCCGTCTGCGTCAAAGTCGTCGTCAAAATCGTCCAAGGCAGCGGTGTTTTCGGCACCGGGCCCGATCTCGCCGCGCTTATAGCGGATGATGACATACAGGACAATGCCGATCAGGATAAGCGCAAGGATCAATATCAGCAGCCACAGCCACCAGCGGCTGCCTGTGCCGTCTTTATTTGCGTTGACGCTGTTGGCATCTGTATCCGCAGAGCTTTCCGCCACGCTCAGCGGCACGGAGATGTCCTGAGAATACGTCTCGCCGTTGGCGTCCTCATACTGGAGGATCATCTTACCCACAAACGCGCCGATTTTGGAGAAGCCCACCGTTACATCGGCGCTGGTGGAGCCGCCTGCCAGCAGGTCACCCACATAACAGGGGGTGGAGGCGGTCATGCCGTCCGTGGCCAGCACCCGGATATTCATAGCCTTGGCGCGGCCCATGTTGGTCAGCGGCACGGAGATGGTAGCTTCCTTATCCTTGCTGAGTGTGCCGTACACCTCCGGCGTACCGGCCAGAACATCCATCTTCTGGCTGACCGGCAGCATGATGTTCTGCGCCGCCTTACCGGCCACCGCCTCGGTGGTCTCATAGGTCAGATTGATGCCCAGCATGGCGGGGCCAACCTCCGCGTCCTGCTTGGCCATGATCTTGTATTTCAGGATCGTCGTGCCGCCCGGCTTGATGGAGTCGGCATAGGCGGTATCCGTGCCGCCTACGCACAGCGTCAGACCGGGGGAATTGGTGAATACCAGGCTGGAGATGATTTTCTTGGCCGTGTCATACTTGGAATTGTTGATCAGGGTCAGGCGCAGCTCCGTCTCCTCGCCTGCCATCAGGCCGGATACCTCAGTATCGTCCACATACAGCTTATAGCTCTGCACCATCACCGACATGGCGGAGGCGTCATAGCCGTCGATCACAGTAAACTGCGTGGAGAAGGAGCCCTCCGCAGGGGCGCTGTTCTCGAAATAGTTGGCCTTGAATTTAATGGACTTATTGCCGGAGGTGGCAAAGGGCGACACGGTGAAGGTGTAGTCCAGATACTTCACCTCTCCGCTGGCCCAGTAGTCGAAATACTTGCCCAAATTGGTGGAGTCGATCACAAAGGGGAACTCGTCCAGCGCGGCGGACACCACGGGATAGACCGTCACGCTGGTCAGGGTGCCGCCCACATTGATCACGGGGATCCGCATGGAGATAGTCTGATTGGGTGTGCCGGTAGGCACGGTATAGGAGCCGCCCGCGTTGGTACCCGCCACCTGAAGGCTGCCGAAGGCGGTGGTAACGCCGGACATATTGCCGTTGTCGGTAACGGTCACATAGGCACTGACCTTGAAGGTCACGTCCTCGGTGATAGTGGTGCCGTTCACGGCATCCTCCCGCCACACGGTGGCGTTGATCTTAAAGGGCACAGCGTAGCGTCCCTTACTGGCAAACTCGCTGACCTTGAACTCGAACCACACCTCCGCCGTGGAGTTGTAGGACATATCCTTTAAGTGCTGCACATCGCTGGCGTAGATCAGCTCAAAGGGCCAGTTGGACACGCTGGCGTCGGTAGGCACATCGGGATAGATGTTGATGTTGCGCAGCATGTATTTCTCGCTGGGCAGATATTCCTTGTTGACCGCCAGTGGCAGCACGATCTTCACCACCTGACCGGGAACGCCTTTGGGGGACTGTGCGCCGGTATCCATCAGGATCAGGGCGTTGGCGTCGCTGGGTATGACCTTGATATCCGTGTTGGGCTTCTCGTCCTCTACCGGAATACCGCCGCTCTCGTCGTCCAGCGCGGTCACGCCGCTGTCATCGCCGTTGGTGTAAGCGTCTGCGCCTTCTGTTGCCATTGCGACGGTGGGAAGCATGGATACCGTCATCCATACGCAGATCAACAGGGCAATCACCCGTTTTGCTGTTTCTTTTTTCACTGTCTGGTCTCCTCTCCGATGTGCTGATTCTCTGTCTCTATCTTTCCGTCGCTGAAATGGACGGTACGATCCGTATAACGCTCCATCTGCGGGTCATGGGAGCTGAGGATAAAGGTGGTATTCCGTTCCCGGAATATCTCACACAAAAGCTCCATGACCTCCTGGCCGGTCCGGGTGTCCAGGTTGCCGGTTGGCTCGTCCGCCAGCACGATGGACGGCTCAGTGATGATGGCCCGGGCGATACTGACGCGCTGCTGCTGACCGCCTGACAGCTCCGCAGGCCGGTGATCTACGTGTCCGCGCAGTCCCACGCGGCTCAGGGCCTGCCACGCCAGCCAGTTCCGTTCATCCTCCGGTACGCCTCGGATGGCCAGCGGCAGCGCCACATTCTCCAGCGCCGTGTATTGGGGTAGGTTGTTGTAGCTTTGGAACACAAAGCCAATATAGCGGCGGCGGAACCTTGTCCGCTGCTCCTCGTCCATAGCCTCCAAATGATGCTTGCCTCGGACAATGATCTCCCCCTCCGTGGGCGGCTCAAGACCTGCCAGCATATTCAGCATGGTGGACTTACCGGAGCCGCTGCGGCCTGCGACACAGACAAATTCGCCTTGCAGCACGGACATGTCCACGCCATCCAGCGCACGGACCGTGTTGCCGCCAACGGTGTAGTGCTTCTTCAGCCCCACCGTCCTGATGATCGTTTTTCGTTCACTCATAGTTCTCTCTCGCTATCTCAAATGTGGAGGGCGGCAGCACATAGTTCCGCTCCTCCGCCGTCAGGCCGAATTTGATCTTGATGCGCTCCAGCTTCCGTACCCATGGGTCGCCCAGCGCCCACAGCACCAGAAACGTACACAGCCCGTGGCAGAAGTCGAAGAAAAAGCTGGATAGATAGGCCGCGCCTACCGTCTGCCAGGTGATGGGGCTGACGTAGCCGATGATGAAATACAGGTTCATGATCCAGCCGTACAGAAAGCCGGACAGGAAACCATACAGGCAGAGCCGCAGGGGCGCGTGGTCGGTAAGCTGCCGCACAAAATGCAGCAAATCGCCCCGGTTGGTATTCTCCGGACACAGCCTGTCCCACCATTGCGCCGCAAAGTGACGGCGGCTTCTGCCCTTGAATACGCCGGCATTTTGCAGAATACCCGCCAGAAAGCCCACCAGTCCCCAGGTGAACATCTGCCACGGCGTCCACGGTCCCTGTCCGAAAATGAAGTTGCTGACAAAGGCGGTCAGCGCGCCGGTAAGAAAGCCCGCCTCCGGCCCGAAGGCCACCGCCGTGATGATAATGATGGCGGAGCAGGGCTTGAAGTTGGGCAGCGGGATGATCTCAAACACCGTGCGGCCTACCACGGCAATGGCCGCCATCACCGCGATAGGCACCAGCTCGCGAGCCTGGGGCTTCTTCTTATCGAATACCAGTATGAAGGGGATGGCGGACGCCAGCAGGAACAGCAGGCCCAGCAGAATATCCGAGTTTAATATGATGTAGTCCCAGAAAGTGCGGGAACCCACCGGATTGACCGCGGGACGGTGGCTGTGGTAATAGCCGAAGGCCGCCATCAGGGCGGGCAGCACCAGCAGGATCACCCACGCGGCGGCTCTGGTTCTTTTGCTGACAAAGAGCTTCGACACGACGCGATCACCTCCTCGCAGGTAATGTCCATGGGGAAGTGCTCCGCCGCGATACGGTTGGCGTCGGTGGTATAGAACCGGTTTCCGGCAAAGAAGTCATGGGGCTCTCCCTCAGAGAGCAGCAGCCCGTCAAACATCAGGGCGCAGCCTGTGGCGTACCGGGCGGCGAATTCCACATCGTGGGTCACCACCAGAATAGATGCGCCCTCCCGGCACAGCACCAGCAGCAGCTGCGCCAGCTCCGCCTTGGCATAGGCGTCCAGCCCCTTGGTGGGCTCGTCCAGCAGCAGCACCGTGGCCTCCCGCAGCAGCAGCTTGCCTACGGCAAGACGCTGGATCTCACCACCGGACAGGTCGTAGGGATGCCGCGCCAGCAAAGGCGTCAGCTCCAGCCTCTCCGCCATCTGCACGGCCTTGGCTTTGTCCTGTTCAGCACTGTCCAGCAGCTCCTTCTCCACCGTATCGGCCACAAACAGCGACCGGGCGTTCTGGGGCAGCATACACAGCCGCTGACCCTTTGCCAGCCTCACCTTGCCACGATAGGGCTTCCGAAAGCCGGCCAGCACCTGCATCAGCGTGGTTTTGCCTGCGCCGTTGCCGCCCAGCAGGCACAGCAGCTCCCCCTGATGAAGCGTTACGTCTGTGCCCCGCAGAACATCCTTGCCCTTTTCGGTATAGCGGAACCAAAGCTCCTTGCCCTCTAAAACGGCAGGGTGCTTTGCTTCTTTCTCGGCTTTTGCGGTTTCAGGCGCGGAATCCTCCTCCGTGATGGGCAGCAGCCGCTCCAAGCGGCGGCGGCCATCCCGTACCGTCAGGGGCAGCTCGTCTGTCTGCTCCAATTCACTGAAAATACGGACAGCTGCGGGAAGTCCGAAATAGATACGGCTCTTTTCCGCGCTTCCGGACAGCTGCCGCGCGATCTCAGCCGGCGCGCCGTCTGACAGGATACGCCCCTGATCCATAGTCACCACACGGTCAGCGGCGGGGAATACCTCGTCCAGTCGGTGCTCCGTCATGAGGATGGCAACGCCCAATTCGCGGTTGATCCGCTGCACGGTAGAAAGCAGATTGCGGGCCGCCAGCGGATCCAGCATGGAGGTGGGCTCGTCCAAAATCAACAGCTTCGGCCCCATCGCCAGCGCCGAGGCCAGATTCATCAGCTGCTTCTGCCCGCCGGACAGCTCCGTGGTCTTACTGCGGAACCACGTTTCCATGCCGAAAAAAGCGGCCATCTCCGCCACGCGGCGGCGGATCACCGGCACGCTCAGTGCCATATTTTCAAGGCCGAAGGCCAGCTCATGCCATACGAAATCTGTGACGATCTGATTATCCGGATTCTGCTGCACGAAGCCGATCTCCGCCGCAGCGGTCATCTCCGGCAGTTGGGAAAGAGGCGCGTCCTTATAAAAGGTCTCGCCGGCCCTTGCCCCCACGGGCAGCAGGCCGGGCTTGGCATGGCGCAGCAGCGTGGTCTTGCCGCAGCCGGAGGGGCCGCACAGCACCACATACTCGCCCTTATGTATCTCCAACGAGACGTCGTCCAGTGCCCGCGTATCAGCCAGCGGGTAGGAGAAGCTCAGGTGTTCAAACCGTAAGAGCGCCATCTGATGGCCTCCTTTGTTTCAAGAATACCGGGCAGGAACATCAGCACGGCGTAAAAGAAAAACATGGTATAGCTGGCACTGCCCAGCAGCACCGGCGTCATGGCGGGATAGAACTCCATATACCCGTGACCGAAGGCGCGGGCAGTGATGCAGATACCCGCCACCGCCAGCACAAGACCCAGCGTCCGGGTGTCCCGACCATCGAAACGGAACAGGTGAAAGGTGGTGCGCCGCTTGGCACCATAGCCCCGGGCTTTCATGCTGTCCGCCGTCTCCACTGCCGCCTCCATGCTCATGGTCAGCAGCACCGACAGGTTCCGCAGGGCGCTGCCCAGCCTTTGCAGCAGCCGCGTACCTTCCTCCTGCAGCATGGCCTGAGACTGACGGATCTCGCGGCGGTTCTGTTGGAGCTGAGGGATGAACCGCAGCGTCATGGTGATCAGCAGCGACGTGCCGGGAAAGGACTTGCCGAACAGGTACAGGAACTTATCCGAGGTCATGACCGCCTGATAGCAGGTGAACCACATAATGACCGCGCACAGGGAGCAGCCGGACACCAGACCGTAGCACACCGCTTCCAGCGTGTACCACAGGTGGTTGATGGTAAAGAGCATGGTCACGCCCCGATGGTTGAACAGCGGATTGGCAAGGGCAATCAGCAGAAACATAGGCCCCACAAACCGCATGGTGTGGCCGTAGGCCCTCCAGCCTCGCAGCCGGATGGAAAACCAGCTGGCGCCCAGGAACGACAGCGCCACCGTGACCGGGTGCATACACCCCAGTGTCAGGCCCAGCACCAGCACGAAGTACGCCATACTGACCGCCGGATGCAGGTTCCCGAAGAAACGCATCCGGGTATCAGTCATGGTTATCCTTCCATTCCTTGCCGTAGCCGTAGGGATCTCCGTTTTCCAGATCGCAGCCAAGGTCGCAGGTGTAATTCCACTCAATGACCTCGCCGGGCTTGACAAAGTACACGCCGCAGCCGTAGTTGGGATACCAGTCGTTGACACAGTACATCCAGCCGCTCCAACGGCCGCCGTCAAACTCATAAAGGTTGTTGATGCCATCCACATAGCAGCCGCTGGACGTGCCGCCCCGATAGGACATGTGGATCTTGTACTTTTCACACACAAAGGCGAGGACGTCGAAAACCGTGTCGCCCTCCTTCACCTCCACCGTGGTTACCGGCAGGATCACGCCGGAGGCCGGGACGATGCCCGCCCACTTGCTCTCCAGATGCATACCATTATTCACCGCCGTATCGCAGCGAATGGTAATGGTGACGGTGTTTTTCTTGCTTTCGGGCTTCTGCTCAGGGGTAGGCGCGGGGGTGTTGCTGTCCTCGCCCTTCTGGTCGTCTTTTTTATTGTCATCCTTTTTCCCGCCGGAGTTGGACGGCTTGTTGGCGGTATCCTCCTCCGGGGTGGTAGAAGGCGTCTGGTCTGTCTTATTGCCCTTGTTGCCCTGCGGTGCATCTCCGGAGCCCTGGGCATAGAAATCCGCCACGCTGTCAGGCTTGCTGGGCGCGGTGGGGGCCGTGTCCTTCTTGCCGAAGCTGAAGGCCTCCGTAAACCAGGAATACCACGGCTTTTCCTCTTCGGGTTGGTCGGTATCCTCTCCCACATAGTCAAGGTCTAACTGTCCGCTATTGCCGGCAGTGCCGGTCTGGGCGCAGGCGCACAGACTCGACAGCATCATAATTGCCAGCAGGAACGCGATGATATATCTCAGATTCTTTTTCATGTCAATTCTCCTTCAGCCGTTAGGGCTGTTGATTTTGAGGATGCGGGAGGGGCCGGCAAACCCCTCCCGCTATGGAAAAGACAACGGCATTTGCCGTCTCGACTTGCCTTTTGCGGATTTGAGGATGGGGGACGGGGCGGCTTAAACCCCGTCCCCCTATGGAAAGCTGACAGTCTCCGTTCAGACTGTCTCGGCTTGACTGGGGTTAATTGCTGCGGATATTGTATCAAGTACGGCTTCAGCGGAGGTCTCTGCCAAGGTGAGAGCCTTTGCTTCAGCCTCCGCCTTCTTCTTCGCCGCCCATTCTGCCTTAGCAGCCCGCTCCGCACGCTTTTTGATAGCCTGCTCCTGTTTTCGCTGCTCGGATTGCTCCAGCTTGCGCTGCCGCTTCTGCCTTCGCTCCTCGCGAAACAGCGGTTCTTGCTTCACCTTTTCCGCCTTATAGCGAGCGGTGTCGCGCAGCTTGCGCATGGAACGAGGCTGCGGCAGCTTTGCCGCCGCCATCGCGGCTGCCCAGCTGCCAAAACGCTGCTCAATAAACGTACCGCCATCCACTTCGCTGGGGGATGGGCTGTGACCCAGCGAGATGGCACACCGGCTCAGATACCGCGCCAGCTGCGGCAGCGGCGTATCTGCGTTTCGCTCGGCAAATGCTTCGTCACGCGCTTCCAGTGCTGCTACAGCCCTTTTGACTATTTGGTTTTGTGCCCACGCCTGAAAATCAATGGGACGTCCGCCGCGTTGAGACATAGTAACACTCCTCCTTATTACGAAAAAATGCCGGACAAACCCCTTCTCTGGGGATGACCAGCGACATTTTGGCAAGAAAAAACGCTGACAAAATCCGTCAGCGCACGCTCCTGCCCTCGTCACAGCGAGAGAGCGCCACTGTGTACCAAAGATCCTTGACCGTGCAATTCTCCTGCCCTCGCGCCACAAGGCTTTCGCCTTTCGTACATGATCTACCTTCTCAGAAGCTTCCTCCCAATGGCGGTATTACCCAACAGCTTTCGCCGCTTCGACCATTTCCTTGCGCTCACAGTGCCGTCCGCAGAGGGTTTCTAACCCAAATTCCTTTTAGGCTGCTGCCTGATCTTTTGCATATAAAAAGATCTTTACGACCAACACAGCCACACGGTGTCACCGGATCATATTTACTTGTCTGTTGCAAATGAATGATGCTGCTGCGGTTTGTGCATACTGCAAAGTGTCAGCACACGCTCTGGGTATTTCGTAAATCATATACAATTCACGACAGAAAAGTTACCGCAATTCCATTTTTTACTATACATTGACTTGCCAAAAAAGTCAACAAAAAATGCAGTAAAATTGTGAAAAAGCAAGAACTATCTGAATTGCGATTCAAATTGCTTTATATTGTTTCCATCATCTGGAAGTTCAAAAGAAAGGATACCACGGCATCTTGTTTATTGCCGTCACAAACACCGTCAGAAAGAAGGGAAGATTACTATGCCACGTCGCGGAGAGAACATTTACAAACGAAAAGATGGCCGGTGGGAGGGTCGCTATATTCGCGGCCGAACACCTGCCGGCAAGGCGGAATATGGGTATGTTTATGCCAAGAGCTATGCCGCCTGCCGTGAGAAGCGGCGAAGGATGGAAGATGCGCTGCCACAGAAGCCTATGTTGACAGGTGAAATGTCGGTATGTCAGGCAGCAGAATTCTTCCTGTCCGAGCGCCGCGGCGCACTGAAGGCCTCAACGATTGGGCGTTACGAGTATATGATACGGCACTATATCGTCCCTGAACTGGGAACGCTCTTGCTGCGTGATCTGACGGCGGAAAAACTTTCTGCGTTTTTTTCGCGGCTGCAAGATAGAGGTTTGTCATGCAAGAGCACAAGGGATGTTGGCGTGCTGCTGAAGACGATCTTCAAGGTTGCAAAAAAGAGCTGCCATTGCGATTGCCCCGGCAGAGAGGCGGAGTTGCCCGCGTACCGCAGCAAGAAGATAGAGGTGTTTTGCAATCAGGAAATCTCCTCATTGGCACGGAAGATCTTGGCATCGCCAGACATGACAGGGCTGTGCGTGCTTCTGGTTCTGAATACAGGGCTGCGCCTTGGTGAGATCTGCGCTCTACGCAAAAGTGACATTGACTTCCGTTCAGGCTTTCTGCGAATTGAGCGCTCGGCTGCCCGTGTGCGGGATGCTTCCGGAACACATTTGGTAGTTCAATCCCCTAAAAGCAGCAGTTCTGTACGTCTTGTGGCAATTCCCAATGATATGCTGGAGTTGTTGAAAACAGCCACACAGAATATTCAAAAAGATAACTACCTGCTGACCAATACGAACACGCCAATGGAGCCTCGCACACTGCAATACCGGTATCGGAAGCTGTTGGAACGCTGCGGTACCCGCTATCGAAATTTTCATGCTATGCGGCATACCTACGCGACACGGTGCATGGAAAGCGGCGTGGACATCAAGAGCCTCAGCGAGCTGCTGGGCCACGCTGATATACGGACGACATTACAGACCTATGTGCATTCCTCTCTGGCACATAAAAAGCAGGCGGTGCAGAGTATATGCTTTCTCCCGATTGAAAGTACGTGGGGCAGTTTAACTCCGTCAAAAATTCCGTCAGAGATGCCGCAAAGCGATGCGCTGCAAAGACGCGCAGACGCAGGGGTCGTGAATTGTATATGATTTACGAAAAACGAACTTTTCCTCATGCAGCCGTAGGCATCTGTGCCTACGGCTTTTTTTTTGCAGGCAAGGCGTGATCCGGCTTGCTGCATCGTGAACAGGGGCTAATCATCCTGTTATCAAGACCGTCTGGGATAGAACCGCTCGCCGACCCACTCTGCGGTCAGCTCTTTCGGATGCAAGACCAGCGTGGGCGTATGGCTCTCCACAGCAAAAGCAAAGGCTCTGTTTTCCCCACTGTCCGTTGCTGACATATCCGCATCATGGACATATAGTACCACATCGGCAAGGTCGATGATCTTCCTATAGGCTTGCAGCTGTGCATCCGGCGTACCCACGGGACACACGACCGAAATATGGGTGCATTTCTCCAGCATCGTAAAGTAGCGTTCCCGCAGGTAGGGCGCCCATTTTGTAGCCTGCTCCTCATGTGGTATGTAGCAAATGAGCATCAGGTCTCTGTCGGTTGTACGCAGGCCATTGATGATTTCGCCCGCATATAACCCAACTCCGCAATCGCAGGCGGTCAGGAACTGAGACACACCGCACTGATGCAGCACCATGATCTGCTGCGCCAATTCCGTCTTCATTTTAGAACAAAACTTATCTTCTTCATCAAAACCCCACGGGAACCGCATGGGGTTCTGTCCTATGACCGCACAGCGGATTGGCTTGTTCATATCCCCACCTACCCTTACAGGATATAGTGTCAGCTTGAAAAAAGTGGTTTTTGGACCTTAAATTTCGCAAGAACTATGTCTGATTATACAAATGTACTTTTAGGATATTATAACATTGCCAAATTGCACATACAATACAAATCGTAAGAAAAGATTAGGAGATTTGGTTGTATGGTAAACTACGAGTTCATAGGCGCGCGGATCAGAGAGGCCCGTCTTCGGAAAAAGCTTTCACAGGAACAGCTTGCCGCAATGGTCGATGTGGGAACTTCGCATATCAGCCATATTGAAACCGGCGCGACGATCCCAAGCACAAAGCTGCTCGTGCAGCTGATGAATATTCTGGACTGTGATCCCAACGAGGTACTGTGTATGGAGACCCGCAGCACACGTCCGATCCTGAACAGTTGGCTCTCTGAGCTGGTCGCAGACTGCAACGAGGATGAAATCAAGATCATCACAGACACGGTTATGGCGCTGAAAACCAGTCTGCGCCGCAATCGAAATGAAGACAAATAATGTTCAAAGCCTCGCTCTTACGTAGAGCGGGGCTTTGTTTACTATATAGGAGACTGTAAAAAAACAAGCGTCGTATTCTGCCGATAGGAGGGAGGAACATACAGGCATTCGGAAGGGATTTAAAGCATATGCACAGCGGCGAATAAGCTATGAGCACGATACCGGGTAATGTTGAAGACTACCCCTTACGAGAACACGACGCGAATTAAGGTCGTTCTATTTACTGGAACGCCCGCGCCCTGCCATGCGCAGAGTGCGGGCGTTTTCGTTGTGTCGAAAAGCAACGAAAAACGTCGTGCGGTGCAGAGGTCCGCCCATAATGGCCGTTCCCCCAACGAAACCATTATGATAAAGGAGGCCTGCTGCCATGCGGGATAGTCAGTACAAGTCGTGCGCGGTACAGAACCAGTTTACAGCCTATCTGATTGCCGCGATTCGCAATTACAAAAGAACGTATTTAAGGAGAATTTCCACAGCTCTTCGGACAGAACTGCCCATGGAGGGACACAGCGAGGTGATGGAATTATGTGAGGAAACGGACTTCTTCTGTGGGCTGCCGCTGATGCAGCGATTGGAGAATGAGCGTCTGTTCGCTGCTATGCAAGGGTTAAGCGAGCGAGAGCGTTACATATTTCTGTCTAAAGTCCTTGGAGAGATGAGTCTTTCGGAGATTGCGCTGTCGCTCGGTATCACCTATGGAGCTGCGGCCATGTCCTATCATCGCACGGTCTCGCGCCTGAGAAACGCTGTGGGAGGTGGTAAAGGTGAATGATTTCATGGAGCTGTTCATGAGTGCGAAGAACGGGGATTCGTCTGCAATGGAGGAACTTCTGCATATGTACTACCCGCTCTTATACAAGGAATCCGTGGTCAACGGGATCTTTGATGAGGATCTGCTTCAGGAACTGTGCCTGCTGTTCTTGAAGTGCGTGGCAAAGTTCAATATTCGATAGAGAGAACTCTCTCGGTCACGTTCTATGGAAATAATGGTTTAACCGCTGCAAGGAAGAAGCCCAGTTCGCATGAAAGGCGAGCTGGGCTTCCCAATTTCACTAATAACTATGTATTTTCAAGTCTCTCAACGGCTTCTTCATAGGTATATACCGGCAGAAACCTCGTCCCTTCGCAGACCGCCGAGAACACGGGTGGATGACCTCCTGCATCGCAGGCGAACACCCCTTCTGCCTCTACGGCGGCATTCAGTCGCTCCAAGTACATATAGAGGTTCCCGGAACGATCCATCCTATACTCCGGTGCAGAGCCAATCTGATGCTGCCCCATATAAAGCCGCGTTTCTTCCGGCAGGGGCATCAACAGCTTACACGTGGCTGCCCGCGATGGTCTTTCCACCATCGGAGCAAAGAGGCTGCTTTGCTCTCCAAACATGAAGCCGCGTGCGTGTACGCGCTCCTTATACGGGAAGTGACAGGTGTTTTGCCAAAACATAGCGGTTAGCCTGCGGACATTCTCGCACATGGCATAAGTGTCGATCATCTCATGGGGACGGTGTTCATTGAAATAACCTGCGCTGATATTGACAGCCGCAGTTTTCAAGTGCGGTGCGACCACAGAGATGTCACTGAACGAGCCGGAGTTCTCCTTGAAGCCGAAGCTGCAAACGAACTCCGTGAAGTCAGGGTTATCACAGTGATAGAATACGGCGTCATTTCTGCCGCGCCGATCCAATTCAACGATATAGTTGACCTCTGGACGCAGCTTGCTGTTGGTAAATTTCCTTGCACCCACACCGCCGAGCTCCTCGTCTTCGCAAAACAAGATATGACAATGGCACTCGTGCATCAGCATCAGGATCATATATACACCGGCACGGTCATCACCGCCAATCCCGTAGGGCGACATCAGGTAGCGTCCATCCTCGGAGCAGCAGATGATATCCGGCCTATGGGTATGAACCGTGTCCAGATGGGCGACCAGCAACACGGGGACAGTGCCTTCTGCATAAAGAAATCCGCTTTTACAGACGGGTTCATAGTCGTGCGCGCGCAGTTGCTGCACAAGATGCTCTTTCAGCTCGCGCTGGGTCATCTTCAAGATGCTTTCAAAATGGGATATACTCATTCCCATAGCTTCGCAAATATTCATTATGCTCCTCCTCACGCCACCGCCACGGTAGCTTTTTCACAAAGCGTATGACCCATAGCACGACAGGCGGAGGCCATGCTGCACGATGCGCAACCGGAGGTCAACTGCTGGTAGCAGTCCTGACAGACCTCCACCAAGGTGCCGCGCCGGTTATAGGCTGGGTACATAGTGCCTAAAGTGGGGCGGCCGCAGGCGGCGCAAATATGCAGGCACGTCTTGCAGTAAAAACCATCTTCAAGATAGATTCCTTGACCACGCGCTACCGTCTGCCCGCATTTACGGCAGACGGCCACCTCTTTGCAAGAACACTTGATGGCACCATTGCTCCGCAGCTCATTACCGCAGCAGACACACTTGGCTGCAGCTCCGATGGTCAACTCCGTGTCCTTTCTATGTCCCTGCAGGACCGAGAGATTGCCGTGATAGTTATAGTCCGGATAATGTAAGCTGCCTCGGTAAGTCGAGAGATGGGCGTTCAAGTCAGGACGTTTTGTTTTCAGATACCAGAGGTTTGGTTCCGTCAGGCATCGGGAAATAGCCTGCTGCACCAGATGGCGGAACAACTTGGACACTTCCAGCGCGTTCCCTGTATCGGCAGGATAGAGCCGGGACTGAAACAGGGTGCCGTTTTCATAGAAGAACATCTGCCGGTATCGGCGTATGGCTTTGCGGTATTCCCCAGAAACATCGGCATCTACGGCATAAAATACCATGCTGACGCTATCGTTCATATAGGAAAGACAACCTGCCTGGTATCCTCCGTCGCTAAGGCGATGGCAGGACACCCATGTATTGGATTTGCTGGACATCTCCAAAAAGTCACAGGGATGTACGGAGAGAACACCGATCTCCTGCATGGTCAACGGGTTCAGAGCGTCGGCAAGCTGTGCAAAAACGGCGTTGTACCGGGTATGTCTATCGACGCCGTATTTCTTGCAGAGTTTTCCGATAATGCGGCTGGCCTTCTGATCTTTGGCACAGCGTATCCCGCCGCGCTGTCGTAGGATCTCCAGATTTTCTTCAGAAACGGTGCAGCTATAGCCTGACACAGCCGCATGCAGTGCTGTGCGGAAATCCTCCAGCTGCTCACCGCTGAGCATCTCAGAGGCGATGTCCAGCAGCGTGAAGGCCGTTTCATCTACCATATCAGGATGAATAGAGAGGGCCTGATTACAGTCGAAGATGATAGCCTGTTCATCCTCGTTCCAATTGGGATGACGCCGCAGCAGTGAAAGCAGATCCGCTTTCGCTGTCTGCCAGGCTGTCAGATTAGCCATAACACCCTCCTCCGAAAAACTCTTTTCGTATCTGTACATAACCTCATAAAACTCGTTTTTCAGTTCTGTGAGCTCTTTCACTTCATTCACACCTTTCTTGCATTTTAGAGTGGAGGGGTAGAGAGCACTGCGCTCTCTACCCCTTTTGCGACTAACGGCCGCGCCTCATTCTCCAATTATCTGGAAAAACTCGCCCGGCGACAGTACACGGATGCCCAAGGCACGTGCCTTGTCCAGCTTACTGCCGGCGTTTTCGCCACAGATCAGATAGTCGGTCTTTTTTGTTACAGAACTGCCGGCCACAGCACCCAACGATTCGATCTTCGCGTTGATGCCGCTGCGGGTATAGGGCTCGACCTTTCCGGTCACAACCATCGTGCAGCCCACAAACGGGTTGTCCTCCATTGAGTGCGTTTCGGTAGTTACGGTTTGGATCGTCACCATTTCTTGTAATTCCTCCCATAGAATACGATTCTCTTCTTGTGCAAACCATTGATGAATGTTTTGGTGCAGTGTTTCTCCAAAATCGGGAAGCTGTGAGAAATCGAAATCATTTTCCACGGCTTCTTCGAAAGCGGAAGGCGAGCTGCCAAACTGCTTCGCCAGCACTTTGCTGGCGTGATTACCTATCATCGGGATGTCCATGGCAATCAGATACCTCTCAAATGTGGTATTTCTGCTGCGCTGTATGGCACCCCACAGATTATCCCACGATTTCTTGCCAAATCCGTCCATGCAGATAATCTCCTGCATATAGTGATCCAGGCGATAGACGTCTGTGAAACTGTGTAGCCAGCCGCGAGCAATCAAACGCTCCAGTGTGGCCTCAGATAAGCCCTCAATATCCATAGCTTTTTTACTGGCAAAATGCACGAACCGCCGAAGCTTTCGCATGGCGCAGGCTGGGTTATCACAGAAGAGTGCCTTTTTTCCACCATCTGTAATATGAAACCGCGTTTCTGCGCCGCAGCAGGGGCAGTGCTTCGGCGTTACAGCATCCAGATCAAAATGCCCACGCTCCAGATTCTCCTCAATATGAGGAATGATCATGTTTCGCTTGGACACCAACAC
>ENA-OZMW01000078-OZMW01000078.1-human-gut-metagenome-genome-assembly--contig:-NODE-78-length-19994-cov-4.935754_pt1 | contig 19994 bp, 17 predicted proteins | sample MGYA00244194_ERZ653823 | MGnify/ENA primary metagenome ERZ653823 (study PRJEB26926, sample SAMN06164551) | human gut metagenome | biome: ENVO:00009003; feature: ENVO:2100002; material: ENVO:00002003...
TTATACCACATATTTCATCTACATAAAAGGATGGTGTTCTATATGAATTTAGTTATTGCCGAAAAGCCCAGTGTGGCCCGCAGCATCGCCGCCGTGATCGGGGCCACTGAAAAGCAAAACGGCTACTGGCAGGGCGGCGGGTATCTGGTCAGCTGGTGCATCGGACATCTGGTGTCCTTTGCCGAGGCGGGCCAGTACGATGAAAAATACTGTAAGTGGCGGTATGAGGATTTGCCCATCTTGCCCCAGCCGTGGCAGTTCGTCGTCCCGGACGAGAAAAAACAGCAGTTTGAAGTTCTGCGTGCCCTGTTCAACCGCCCCGATGTGGATAGTGTGACCGCTGCGACCGACGCAGGCCGGGAGGGAGAACTTATCTTCCGTTTCGTCTACCAAATGGCCGGCTGCACGAAACCCGTAAAGCGGCTTTGGATTTCCAGCATGGAGGATGCAGCCATCCGAGAGGGCTTTGCAAACCTACGCCCGGATTCGGACTATGATGCGCTGTATCAATCGGCCCTCTGCCGTGCAAAGGCGGATTGGCTGGTGGGTATCAATGCAACGCGGCTGTTTTCGGTGCTGTACCATAAGACCCTGACGGTGGGCCGGGTGCAGACCCCGACGCTGAAAATGCTGGTGGACCGGGATGCAAAAATCCTGCGCTTCCAGAAAGAAAAGTATTACACGGTCGGCATCCATTCCGGCAGCCTGAAAGCAGACAGTGGGCGTGCGGATGCAGAAACCGCAAATTCTCTCAAAGAAAAATGCACGGGTGCAGTTGCCGTCTGTACTTCTGTCAAGCGGGAGAAAAAGACAGAACAGCCGCCCAAGCTCTATGACCTGACCACCTTGCAGCGGGAAGCAAACCGCTTGTTCGGATTTACGGCAAAGCAGACCCTTGATTATGCCCAGCAACTTTACGAAAAGAAACTGCTGACCTATCCCCGCACCGACAGCCAATATCTGACCGAGGATATGGGCCAGACAGCACAACATCTTGTGTCTGACCTACTGGGGCTGCTGCCCTTTGCCCAAGGGCTTGACTTGCCCCCGGATGTGGGGCGGGTGCTGAGCAGCAAAAAGGTATCGGACCACCACGCCATCATTCCTACCGCAGAATTTGCAAAGCAGGGATTCACCGGCCTTGCCGAGAGTGAATGCAAGCTGATGAACCTTGTCTGCTCCAAACTGCTCTGTGCGGTGGCTGCACCCTATGAATATGAAACCTTAACTGCGGTATTTTCCTGTGCAGGAAACGAGTTCACCGCCAAGGGAAAGGCCGTGCTTGTTTCCGGTTGGAAAGAGATCGACCAGAGGTTCCGCTCCACCCTGAAAGCAGATACCGAGGAAGAAGTGCTGAACACCCTGCCGGAACTGGCCGAGGGACAGAGTTTTTCCGTGACGGCTAACGTTTCGGAACACTTCACGTCCCCGCCGAAAGCCTACACCGAAGATACGCTCCTGTTAGCAATGGAGCGGGCCGGGACCGAGGATATGCCGGAGGACAAGGTGAATTGCTCCGCAGGAGCAAGAGAGGGTGGCCTGGGCCATGCGGAACGCAAGGGGCTGGGTACTCCGGCCACCCGTGCGGCGATTCTGGAAAAGCTGGTGCAAATGGGCTTTGTGCAGCGCAAGGGCAAACAGCTTGTCCCCACCAAGGACGGCATCAATCTGGCGGTGGTTTTGCCGGAAAGTTTGACCTCTCCCGCTCTGACCGCTGAATGGGAGAACCGCCTGACCGAGATTGCCAAGGGCAATGCAGACCCGGACGAGTTCATGGCCGAAATTGAAGCGCAGGTGCGCCAGCTGGTCAAGACCTATTCTTGTATCAGTGCAGATAAGCAAAACCTGTTCCAGTCGGAACGGGTTATTATCGGCAAGTGTCCCCGGTGTGGTGAAAACGTCTATGAGGGCAAGAAAAACTTCTACTGCGGGAATCGTAGCTGTCAGTTCGTGATGTGGAAGAATGACCGCTTCTTTGAGCAGCGGAAAAAGGTGTTCACCCCGAAGATCGCCGCTGCTCTGCTCAAAAACGGTAAGGCAAAGGTCAAGGGTCTCTATTCCGAAAAGACAGGCAAAACCTATGATGCAACGGTGCTTCTGGCAGATACGGGAGGCAAGTACGTCAATTACCGGGTAGAGCGCAAAGAGTAAGGCAAAAATACGAGGGCCGGTTATGGTAAGGTGAAGCATTCATTTTGCCATAACCGGCTCTCTCTATCCGTAGGATAGCAAAAAAGGAGTGTGACCAAATGAGCGAATTATTTTCCATCCAGCTGCAAAATCGGCAGCAGCAAGGCAGGGATGGCATCTGGCTGGACCTGCCCACTACAACCGAACAGGTACAAGCGGCCCTGCGGCAAATCGGCATTTCGTCCGATAATCCGCAGGGCCTTTTCATTTCCGGCTACTTTGCCGAGGAAGAAAAACGCTTTGCAATTCCTTATAACATGGTGCTGGCATCCAATGTGGACGAACTGAACTTTCTGGCATCACGACTGGAAACACTCTCTACCGGGGAACGCGCAGAGCTGAACGCCGCTTTGCAAGCCCCGCAGAGTGAGCTTTTCAGCATCGGGAGAATCACCGACTTTCCCGAAAACGTGGACTACTATGTGCATCTGCCGGATGTGCACGGGCCTGCCCAGCTAGGAGATTACTACCTGAATCGCTCCGGCATGGTGGATATGCCGGAAGAATGGAAAGGCGGCATCGACACGGCGCAGTTTGGCCGGTATGTGGCTCAGCAGGAACAGGGTGCGTTCACCCAGTACGGCTACCTTGTCAAAAGCGGGGACGAGTGGCAGAAAGTCCACGAGGGGCAGCCTGTGCCAGAGGAATACCGGGTGCTGTCATTTCCTGCGCCGGAAATCCTGCGGGATGCAGCCAACATCCCGCCGCCTGTTCAGCCTGAAATGGAACCGCAGAAAGTTATTCCCATTATCCTGAACGGCAAGGATAGCGCAGAGCGAATGAAAGAAATTACGGACCGGCTGGAAACAGGAATTCAGCAGTTGTTCGACAGCGACCGCTACAAAGCCTACCTCACCACGATGGCGAAATTCCACAATTACAGCTTCAACAACACCTTGCTGATCGCCATGCAGGGCGGACAGCTGGTGGCGGGCTTCAACAAGTGGAAAGACACGTTCCACCGCACCGTAAAGAAAGGCGAAAAAGGCATCAAAATCCTTGCTCCTGCGCCGTACAAGGTCAAGCAGAAGATGGAAAAGCTGGACGAACAGGGCAAGCCGATTCTGGACAAGGACGGCAAGCCGCTGACGGAAGAAAAAACGGTGCAGATTCCGGCCTTTAAGGTGGTTTCCGTGTTCGATGTCAGCCAGACCGAGGGCGAACCGCTGCCGACCATTGCCGTGAATGAACTGTCCGGCAGTGTGCAGGACTACCAAGATTTTTTCAAGGCGTTGGAACAGGCATCCCCGGTGCCCATCGGGTTTGAGGACATCGAGGGCGGGGCGCACGGCTACTTTCATCTGCTCGACAACCGCATTGCCATCCAAGAGGGCATGAGCCAGTTGCAAACCATCAAGACGGCTATCCATGAAATTGCCCACGCCAAACTTCACGCCATCGACCCCACCGACCCGGAACAGACCAACCGCCCGGACAGCCGCACCCGCGAGGTGCAGGCCGAAAGCGTAGCTTATGCAGTCTGCCAGCACTACGGGCTGGACACATCCGAGTATTCCTTTGGTTATGTGGCCGGGTGGAGTTCGGGCCGGGAACTGGCCGAGTTGAAAGCCTCTCTGGAAATTATCCGCAATACGGCCCATGAACTGATCTCCGCACTGGACGAACATCTGGCAGAGCTGCGCCAGCAGCGGGAAACAGAACTTTCCACTGCACAGGAGGCTGCATTTGCGCTGGACAACGGCAATACGCTGTTCATCCAGACCTGCGATTCCGGCTATGACTACACCCTGTATGGCCCGGATAATAAGGCTCTGGACGGCGGGCAGTTGGACGCACCCGGTCTGACCCTGCCGGATGCCGGGCAGGAAGCGCTTAATCTGTTGGGGCAGACAGCCGCAGTGTCGGAAGTCCTGTTGGGCGACAAGCTGGCGGCGTTCCAAGAGGCGGCGGAAAAGGCCAACGAAATTCCCGCACCCGTTAAAATTCCAGACCCCGCCGCAGAGCCTACGGTCACGATTCTGTGGAGCGAAAGCGATAAGCTGCAGGACGGCGAAACCATGCCGCTGTCCGTGGCAAACCGCGTCTTTGAAGAACTGGACACCGCCCAGCACACGGACCGGGAAAAGGACGGCTACACGGGCGGCTGGTACGACAAGACCGCATTCCGTATTGATTTTACCATGAACGGCCAACCCGACAACTACGAGGGACGGCAGGATTTTGGTGACGGAGAGGGTTCTTTGGTTCAGCATATCCAGAACTACCACGAATACTACGCCAAGGACGAGAACTGGAAAAATTTTGTTCTGCACAACAAAGGAACGGAAGCGTGGGAACAGGACAAGGCAGAGCGGGAAATGGTGCTGACCGAGTTTATCCCGTACCTCAAACAGCATTGCAATCTTTCCGCTATGGAGCAGACGGCTACCGCCGCTTTGCGAGAGGGACAGAACATTTCGCCGGAACAGGCGGCCTATTACAACGCTGTTGTGGCCTATGTGCAGGACTGCCGCCCGCTGCTCAACCAAGGCCAGTATAACTTGCCGGAACCGCCCAAGCTGGCCGACTTTGACCAGACCTTGCAGGACTATAAGGCACAGGTACAGGCCGAGATCGAGCAGGAAGCGGCTGCTGCCGGAATGACCGTAGAGGAATACGCGGCGGCAGGCTTTGAAGCACCGCAGCAGGACAGCTTTTCCATCTACCAGCTGCGCAATGAAGATTCCACCCGCGATTACCGTTTTGAACCCTACGACCGCCTGCAGGCTGCCGGTTTGACCGTGGACAAGGCCAACTATACGGAAGTATACGCCGCGCCGCTGACTGCTGGCACCACGTTGGATGACATCTACCGCACATTCAATGTGGACTATCCGGCAAATTTCAAGGGACACTCGCTGTCTGTTTCGGATGTGGTGGTGCTGCACCAGAATGGGCAGGACACCGCCCACTACTGCGACAGTGTGGGCTTCCAGCAGGTGCCGGAGTTCTTGCGGGAAAATCCACTGCGCACCGCAGAACTTTCCACCGAACAAAACGAAAATATGATTGATGGTGTGCTGAACAATGCGCCCTCTCTGGGTGAGTTGGAGGCAAAAGCAAAGGCCGGAGAACAAATTTCTCTGACGGACCTTGCCGCCGCAGTCAAGGCCGAGGAAAAGGCACCGAAAACCAAGAAGTCCCGCGCCGCAAAACCGAAAAAGCCGTCCATCCGGGCACAGCTGGATGCCGCAAAAAAGGAGCAGAGCAAGCAAACGCCGCCACGGGAAAAGACAAAAGAATTGGAGGTGTAAACTGTGCAGAAGTTTGAAAATATGGACGTGATTGCTGCACTGGAAGCCATCATGCACCAGAACACCGCATACTATCAGAGCGATTTTGCCTATGACATTAAGATGCTTCGGGAAGCGGCCCGCAGCGACCAGCCGGAAGATAAGCTGCTGTTGTGGCTGTCCCGGCCTTCTGGAACATTCTGCTTCCGGGAACGGGACGTGCTGCTCAAAGACACGCAAGCCTACAACACATGGAAATTCTGCGGCGAACAGACCCATGACAGGATTCTTGCCTATGCGGTGGAGTTGACCGGTGCGGCCAACGGAACCGTGCAAGGCAATCTGTATGAACTGGACTACCAGCAGCATTTCCAGCATATCCGGGATGCCGCTCTGCCCGTGGGCGCCAATCGCCTGATCTACGAAAGCGGGATGCGGGAGATTGGCCCGAAAGAGCATTTCGACAGCCGCCCGGACAAATATTTTGGAGAGTTCGTGCGGTATGAAATGCAGCCCCGTGACCCGGAACTTCTGCAAGCGGCCATCCGGCAGGAGCAGCGCAGTCGGGAATCTGCACAGCCCGGTGATTTCAAAGAACACCTTGCGGCATTGCACACCGGGCTGATCGAGGCCGAGGCACAGCGTATTGTAGCCGATATGAAGCGTCTGGCTGCTCCCAACAGCCCGGACAAGAATCATTTTATGGTGGAGGTATCGCCCTATTTTACCAAACTGGCATCCAGCCGGGACACGGACCAGCTGCTTGCCATGCTGCCGTACAAATCCATGCACCTTTCCAGCGTGAAAGACCGTTTCGGCATCTATGCGCTGGTTGACAAAAAGGAGAACCGGGACAGGGGCATCCGCAAGCCCCGTGCTTCCGTCCGCAAGCAGCTTTCCGAAACAAAACAGGCCGCCAGCCCGAAAAAGGCAGCGGCCCGCAGCAAACAACATGAAATGGAGGTCTGACCATGAATTTCAGCGTAGAAGAAGAAAATTTGATCTGTATGTACCACACCTCTGACCGCCGCCGCACGATGGCACGGATGCTGGCCGCCCTGCCGGATATGGACACGGAAATGCGGCGGCTGGCAAACGGTACCATTGCAAAGTTGGAGCGTATGACCGATGCTGACTTTGACGGACAGAGGTTTGATTTTACGGGTGAATAATATCGTCAGCTTGACAATGACGCATTATTTTTAATCAAAGTAATGTGTCATTGTCAAAACGAAAATAGCCGGACACGGTGGCCTTGTGGCTGCTGTGTCCGGCTGTTTTTATTTTCGAGGGTGTTCTTTAGCTAATTGTTTTTCTTCCTCTTTCCATTTTTTTGTCGTTTCTAAGAACCACATTCGCTGTCTGGGGTTTGCCAGTCTCCGCATAGTAGTGATTTCATCCATGATTCCCTGTCCCCATTTAACATCAATCAAACCTATACGGTGATAAGTTATTTCGCTTGTGCATCGTTCAATCTTGGCATGACCTTCATTCTCTGGTAACAACGTATATGGATATTGTAGTCGTGCAATCGTTTGAGAATCTTTTGTCTTTGGATTGCTTTCGTCCCAACATAACAAGATAAATTGTCCACTGTTAAATCGAAATACATACGATAGGAGTAGCCCCTCCATGGATTCGATTTCCAGTTCTTTTCTTGGAAAGATTTTTCCAGTTGAATAATTGATAAATTCAACCATACTATTTGATAGAAAGACAGGCTTTTCTGCCCATTGTAGTTTTAGATTTCCAAAGAAGTAATCTGGAACAGGTGATGTGTTTACAGCCAGCCCTGCCAAAATAGATACATTTGAAAGCGGTGTAGCAAGAGTTTCATTTAATAAAAACTCCCGGACATCTTTTGTGAAAAACGATGTGTCTCCATGATGCGAACGCAAATCATTAAAGGCATATTTTAATAGTACCTTTTGAAGCAAAACATAGTTATATTGAAAATCCAATATTGCATCTTCACTATAATCTACAACAAAATACTGTTCAATAAACTCCCGTGCATAATTGTCAATATATGAAAGTTTTTGATTGTTACACACGGAACATACATCTTTCACAACAGGGTCTGATGCATACGCTTTTCCTCTCGCATTATCTATGGTTGCAAAACATTCTGGAAATAAATCCAGTACGCTACTAGAAATAATATGCTCTTTAGTATAATCTGATCGTTCTCCACAGTATGCACAACTCATATATCCCCCTGATTTGGTAATTTCACTTCTTACTATCCTTTTCCTCTGGCAGTTCGGCGGCATCTGCTACAATGTCAGTTACAAGCTGCTGGAAGTCAACCGCATTCTTTTCCGTGATAACGGGTTTGCCGGTTTCCGCTTCAAGAGCCTGCCGCGCAATGCCGGCCACCTTGCCGCCGCGTTTGGCAACCTGCTTGTTTTCTTCAAAGGTCTGCGGCTTTGCAGTCTTGGAAATATCCGTGGTAGATGCTTCCGCCAGCATGGTCAGCACAAGTTCCAAATCGGTCATGTTGTCCCGGAGATTTTCTTTTGTCAGACCTTTCAGCCGCTTATACTGCCCTGTGGTCATACCAGACCATGCACGGGAGATTTCATCGGTCAGGATGGCGTACTCCTTGCCCTTTTGCACTCCGCGCTTCTTCCATTCGTCCGTTAGTTCGTTGCGGATGCGGATTGCCAAAAGCCGCTGGTGAATCCATTCTTCGGAGTAGCCTTTTTTCAAATAGGTATCAAGTGCGCGGTCGATGGCCTGTTCCGGGTCGATGGTTTCCTCGATGCGTTCCTTGCCTACCATTGCCAGCCATGCCTTGAACGGCTCAGCTTTTGGAGACGGAATAGACTGGATAATGCGTAGGAGCTGTTCAGTGTTAGCAACATCCGTCTTGTACCGTTTTCCATCAGAGGACAACATTTTCAGTTGTACGATTTTTTCGTACAACTCATTTGCTCCCTCAGTTTTCAGCTTACGTTTCAGGTCGCTCCAATATCGCCGTGGATTTGCTGTTCCAGTTAAAACAGAAATAACATCAATAATTGAAAAATACCATTCTTCCTTTTCTGCATCCCATGCAGTACGGATTTTCTGATCTTCAAAAAGCTGGATAGAGCTATTGTCTTTCACTTCTGCCATAGAGGGTTCCTCGCTTTCGTTGTCTAAGTCTATTTTACATGATTTCGGGCGGAAACGCCACCCGGTCTAAGCGTTTGGGATTCAAAAATCCGAACAATATTTTGTGCAGATTTACCGTTCCTGCATCTGCTCCTTTCCCGGTGTTGTCCGCAGGATGCCATCCACATTCTGCTTGATGATACCATACTCCTGCATCTGGCGTTTGGCTTCGACGTACTGCCGCTGCAACTGGTCTTTCTGCTTGGCCAGCTGCTTATACTCGGCTTTCAGGGCGTAGAGATCGGGCAGCTTTTGGAGGCCCTGATTTTTCAGTGCCTTGGCCGCCGCTTCGTAGAGAATCAGAGCACCTTCGTGCTTGCGCCGGAACTGCTTTTTATCAGCGGCCCGCTGATATTCCTGCAACAGTGGGTGCAGCTCCTTACAGGTGGTTACATCCTTTATCAGCACGGCCATTTCTGCAAGCCGGCGCTCTGCTGCTTTCAATGCGGCGGCAGCTTCGGTGCTGGCGGCGGTGATCTCGGCCACCCGGCTTTCCAAATCCGGGTAACTATCAATTTCATGCTCCGTCAGAAAGTTCAGCGTCTGGGCAGCCTGTTTCAAGTTGTGGAGTTTTGCCCACTTCTCATACCCTGCGGACTGCTGGGCCTTGATGCTGTTCTCCAAATCAATCCGCAGCGAAATTTTGCGGTTTTCTTTGGGCTTCCGCTCCGCAAACCGCCCTTTGATGCGCTCGGTGATAGCTTCTTCGGTGTAGGCTTCGCCCAGCGTTTTGCAGCGAGTGAACCGCCCCTGTCCGGGTGCACGGAACGAAACATACTTGCCCCGCTTGACTTCATAGCCCTGCTCCTGCAGGAGCCGCAGAAAATCGTCAAAATCCTTGGCCTTCGGGATGACTGCATCTATGGCAGCTTTCAGCTTCGCCTTCCAGCTTGTGCCCTTGCGGTGTGCGTCCCACTCGGCATAGCTCTTGCCCCGGTCTTGACCGGGTATTACCACAGACAGGCCGTGTTCCTTGCACAGTCGGTCACTGGTACGTCGGATGTAGGCATAACTTTGTCGGTTGGAAACATACTTTCGTTGGTTCACCATGTCCACGGCACAAAAGATGACGTGGTTATGGACGTGCCCCTTGTCAATGTGCGTGGTCAGCACATACGGGTATTTGCCTTGCAGGACTTCATCTGCAAGCTGCCGGCCAATCTCGTGGGCCTGCTCCGGCGTGGTTTCGCCCGGCGCAAAAGACTGTATCAAGTGGTGGGCCAGATTGTTGCCTTTCTGCATGGCCTGTGACAGCAGCAGTTCAAATTCGATGTCGGCGGTTTCGTAGGAGCAGGCAAAGGAGGACACCAGCATTTTTTCATCTGTCTTAGCTGGATTCTCGATGTAGTCCAGTGCCTTTTTCAGCGTTGACTTGATAGGATGTATCTTTGTAACTGCCATATCTGCGCCAATGCTCCCTTGATGTCCGCAACATCTTGTGTGTACAGCGGCCCCATGCTGTTCAGCCGCCGCGCGATCTGATTGACGTTGACACCAATCTTTTGCAGTTCGGCGGTTTGCGCCCGGATGTCGGTGGTGTCGATGTGGACAACATATCCGTCTATCAGCATCTTCCGGGCGTATGCAGAAAAATTCCGTGTGTGCAGCAGAGCCATCTTCTGCCGGATAAGTTCCCGTTCCTCCGGCGTCACGGGAACACGCAGAACAATTTTTCGGGTTCGGTTCGTCATAGTTTCACCTCGTTTCTTGGGGGTCTGGGGTACTCCCCAGCAAGCATTTTTGCCGGGAGTGGCTACACTCCCTATGCTTGCTACGTTACCTTTCCCCACTACTATGACACCACAACACCCCCGTTTTGCCCGCAAAATGCAAAAAAAAATAAGAGGACGCTTTTGCATCCTCTCAATGACCATGCGTGGCAATCAGACACACGCGGGCTCTTTTTCCTGTTCATGGATTCGCAGGGCACCGTCAATGGCACCTTCTACGATGGGTAAGTATTCTTCCGGGCAAAGCTGCAGCTTGTGGCTGACTCGCTGACGTTCCGCACTTTCTTCCCGCATGAGTTCCGGGTTGAAGTACCGCTCCACGGGCAGACCACATATTTTTATCAGCTGAATCACCACCGGCAGGCTGGGCAGCGTGCCTTCGTTTTCGATGTTCGCAAGATACCGGCTGTCACAATGTATCATGTCAGCCAGCGCACTGCGGGAAAGTTGTTTTGCCTTTCGAGCTGCCTTGACATCCGCTCCGAACGTTTCAAAGCCGGGACAGTCCTCAATTTTCGCCATTCTGCATCACCCATATACATTTTATAGTTCATGAGCGATTGGCGAAATGTTGCTATGTCCGTTCTGTCTACATTTTATAATTCATGTTTATTTGATTATGGCAATACATAACCATGACACCAGAGTAGACTAATCTGGGCCATCCTGAACAGCCCATAAGAAAGCCATTTAGAGAATTTTCAAAATGAGTGTTGACTTTCTTTCTTATTGTGCTACAATGAAAATATCATTTAGAGATTTTTCAAAATAACAGGGGGGCAAAGGTGAAAGCACTGTGAGTTTACCTAATATTTTCAAAGCATTAAGTGATCCTGTCCGACGGGAGATACTACTGAAACTAAAACAAAAACGGAAGATGTCAGCCGGTGAAATTGCCGCAGAATTTGACTTGACTAATGCCACTATTTCATACCACCTTTCCACTCTAAAAAAGGCTGATTTGATTTTTGAAACACGCTATCAGAAATACATCTATTATGAAATCAATACATCGGTATTTGAAAGTGTTGTCATGTGGCTTATGCAATTTCAGGAGGATAAAGATGAACCCCAAAAATAAACGAACCTTGTTTCTGACAAGTACAATTTGCATTATTTTGTCCATCGTAGCATTCGCTCTGTCCCACATGGGCGAGGCCAGCAACGAAAACTATATTCTGCTCTATGTGATTGCCGTTTTGCTGAATATTGTTCTGAACCTTGCGCTTAGTATCAAAATCGCTTCGACAAACGGAGCCAAGGCGTTAGTATCTTTGGGTAAATGGATTATGCCGATTGCGGGAGTTGTATATTTGATCCCGCAGGTATATTCCGTACTTTTTCCCGCTAAGACTATGCAAGATACTTATTGGTATGTCTTTATTGGCATTTTATTTATTGTCAGCGGCAATTATTTCCCCAAAAACCACATCAACCCCTATATCGGGCTAAAGTTTCCATGGTTATTCAATGATGAAGAAGGCTGGTACAAGACGCATCGGCTGGGCGGCTACACATGGATATTAGCCGGTATTGTCAGCATTCTTCATCCACTACACAATCTTGTTTTTGTAACCGTTCCGCTAATCATTTTTCTGGTTGGCATTGTCCCGTTGGTCTATTCGCTTGTCCTCTATTTTAAGAGGAAACGAAGCAATTAAAGGAGGTAATACTTATGAAGTCCGCAACGAAGCATATTGTTATCAGCACCATTTTGTGTGCATTGACGCTGGTAGTCTTTCTCGCTTTCTATAACCGCCTGCCGGCGTCTATCCCCGTCCACTTTGATTCTACCGGAGTTGCAAATTCTTTCTGGCCCCGCAATGTTGTAGTGTTCGGCGTCCCTGTGGCTTGCGTCCTGCTGAACCTCATTTCTGGCTTTACCGTAAGGCAGAAAGAGAATGCAAAGCCGTATATGTACTATATCATGGCTGTTGTTGCATTCGTAGCAACGGGCATCATGATTTATTTGGGGATGAAGTGAATTTCCCCAACAAGAACTTTGGTGGCGGAACGGTTATTTTTTTTGAGTTTCATTTTGAAATTTTTCTAAATAAAGACAAGGAATGCTATGTTACAAATCAAGAACTTATCCAAAAGCTACGGTGCGAAAAAGGCTGTAAGCAACCTTAGTTTTGTCGTGGAAGATGGCGACATAATGGGCTTCATCGGAAAGAATGGAGCTGGCAAAACCACAACATTGAAAGCCTGTTTAGGTATCATCGGCATTGACGAGGGAGAAATCCTTTTGGATGGAACTTCTGTCCTAAAAGAACCGTTGGCTTGTAAGCAGAAGATGGCGTATGTGCCAGATAATCCCCAGCTTGACGAGTATATGACAGGATTGCAGTATATCAACTTTATCTGTGATATTTACGAAGTACCGTCCAAGATGCGGAAACAAAACTTCGAGAAATTGGCCTTGGCTTTTCAGATGGGGCCGCATTTGAATAACTTGATTTCCTCTTACTCCCACGGCATGAAACAGAAACTTGCGCTGATTGCCGCCTTTTCACACACGCCTAAACTGCTGATATTGGATGAACCTTTCGTCGGATTAGACCCGGAGGCATTTGTGATCCTGAAAGAGCAGATGAAAGAACTCTGTGCAAGTGGAAATTCCGTTCTGTTTTCAAGCCATATTCTTGATGTGGTAGAAAAGGTGTGCAATAAAGTGTCCGTTATTAAGCATGGACAATTACTGTATTCCGGCAGGACAACAGAAATCGTTGGAACAAAGGGTTTGGAAGAAGTATTTATGGAGATGAATGGCGATGAAATTTCTGTTACCCCTACTAAGGAATAATCTTTTGCAGCTATCTCATGCCAATCAGCTTCGATATGCAGATACAAAGAACCGCACAAAAACGATCACTTTGTATATGCTTATAGCCGCGATCCTAATGGGATTGCTTGCATACCTGATTTACTCCTTGAAAATCATTTATTCTATTGCGTGGTCGTTGGAAGAAGTAGTCATAGAACTTGTTGTTCCTATGGCGCTAATCTGCGTGATACTCAATATTGCGATTAGTGTTTTTTGGGGAAGCGGCCTGCTCCTTAGCGATACTAACATTGACAGTGTGCTTGCGCTTCCAATTCCGCTGCGTACATTGATACTCTCAAAATTGAGTGTCTTGTTTATAGTTGAAGTAGCCCTTACTGCGGCTCTGCTGCTTCCTATGATGGTGCTGTTTGGCCTGACCGCAGATATGGGATTTCCGTTTTATCTAATTGTGCTTGAAATAACAATCCTCTTTCCTGTCATTCCCGGCCTTTTGGGAACAATGATCGGAACACAGATTTACCGCATCTTGAAAAGTTCCTCTGCTCGTATCGCCCGACTAAAGGCAGCGGCGGCTATTCTGGTTTTGTTTGCATTTATGATCTTTATGTTCTGCAAATTCCCTGATATAGCTGCCGGAAATTTTGGGGATGTTATTTCTACCTCGACTTTTACACTTTATGCAGGCCGGTATATTCACCGATTGCTTAACGGGGACTATCTGTTGATAGGTTTATACTTCGGCGGGGTATTCCTGATAGGCGTTACTCTGCTCTATGGTCTAATCAAAATATTTCGTAACTGGTATAGCAATGATGCAATACAAGGCTCAAAAAGTCAGCCCGTCGATTGGAACAAAGAAACCACGGAACAGCACAGCCCGGTATCTGCTCTTTTAGAAAGAGAGCGCACACGTTATTTTTCGCTTCCAGTATATCTAACCAATACCGCCTGCGGATTGCTTTTTGCTGCGGTCTTTGTTCTGCTGGTTGTTTTAATGTCGGATAAGATCACACCATACATTTATCAGTTGGCCGAATATTTTCAGGTGCCTTTTGCTGATTATGATGTGCTGTTCATATATGCTTTTTCTATCTTGACAACAATATCCTGCACAACCTATGTCAGTATTTCTATCGAGGGGAAACAGATTGAAATACTGAAATCCTTACCCATTGCGGCAAAGAGCCTCTTTCGAGTAAAGCTGCTGCACCATCTCTCAATGTCTGTACCGACAATTTTTGTTTTGAATACCATCATGGCATTGCATTTGCAATGGTCTTTCCCTAAAGCTATGCTGGGGTATGCTTTTCCTTTGCTATGTTCGGTGCTGATTGGAATGATAGGCTACATCTTAAATCTTATTTTCCCAAATTTTGAATGGGAGAATGTCACCCACATTATCAAGCAAAGCCTACCAGCGATTTTGACAGCATTGATTGGAGTTGTAGTTACCTGCGGAACGGCATATTTGTTGTTGAGATTTTTCCCAAGTTCTTTGTTTATCGGGAGTTGGATTGCCTGTGCAATCATTTTACTGTTGTTTTTAGCAATGGTGACGTGGGTAGACAAAAAAGGTCAGTATTTATATTACAAAGTTTAATCAAGGATTGAAGGGAGTTTTGATTATGTGGTTTATCTGGATTATGTGGGTGATTGTGGCAATCGCTATTATCGCTACGATTATCTTGTTGACGGGCAAAGGAAGTATGTTGGTTTCAGGATTTAATACGAAAAGCCCCGAAGAACGTGCGAAATACGATAAGGAAAAGGTAAGCAAGCAGACTGGATTGCTTATGATTTTCGTCGATGTTGGGTTGCTGGCCTTGACATCGTACATTCAATTTCGGGCCATCCCGGCGATACAGAATATCACTATTTCGGACTATGGCACGGAAATAACTATTGTCGCGCTGGGTATCTGTGCATATATCATTGTTATCGGCATTTGGGCTGCTATGCGTGGTTTCAAGAACTGCAAGAATGACGGTACAAAGCAATGATCGAAACATGGATATTGTGTCCAGTATGCGATTCCAAAACGCGAGTACGAATACGAGAAGATACAGTTCTTGAAAACTTCCCGTTGTACTGTCCCAAATGCAAGCATGAAACATTGATCTCCGCACGACAACTGAATATATCTGTTATCAAAGAGCCAGACGCACAGACGCAGAGCCGGTAATGCACAAGGTGAATTCACTTGTGATTATCGGTTCTTTTTTTCAGTATATGATGAGAACCTGCCCCGACTAAGGGGAAATAAAAAAGCCGTTGGTTTGAGCAGGTAATTTTATGCGCTCATTTTGAACCAGCGGCTTTTGAGAAAATCAAGGCCGCCGGTTCTTTTTGCTTATCAAAGCGTTTCATCGTCCGTATGGCGGCCATAGGAGGATGCCGCCATGCGCCTGATATTCTATCGAACGCCTAGCTTTGAACTGTCAAAAAAAGCCTTGCTCCCGCACAGGGTCAGCAGGGCTTTTACTATGTACTATACGATGTAGGTACTGCGCGTTTCGTGCTGCCATTATGCCCGGTTGGCCGTTTTCGGTCTGCTGGGCTTTTCTATTGCCGCCTGAAAAGCTGCCTGTTTCAAAAATATTTTTGGAAATTTTCAAAAAAGCGGGCAGAATCGGGTGTTTCAGGTGTCATATTAGCGGAAAGGGAAAAATCCACCCGACATCCCCACGGAAAGGGGGTGAGAAGATGGAAGCTATCCCTCGCAACGATGGCGAACAGTACCGATTCGATGCGTTCTGCAAAGCGGTGCTGCGAAATGAGGCCCGGAACTATCACCGAAATAAGAAACGTCTGCTTGACCGTGAAAAGTCATTCAGCGTTCTTTCGTTGGAAGAACTGGGGCAGCTCACGAGTGTAGACCATTATCCAAGTGAAGAATTTGTATTTTCATCCTACGGCTGTGATCTGCACATCGACAATGAACTTGTTGCCAATGCGTTTGCCGCTCTGCCAAAGCAAGAGCAAAGCATTCTGATTCTGTTTTGTGTTCTGGAACTGGGCGATGGCGAGATTGGCGACCTCATGGGAATGTCCCGGAGTGCTGTTCAACGGCACCGGGCAAAAACGCTGAACGAGCTGCGAAAAAAGCTAAAGGCGCACTTGCCGGAGGGAGGTTAGGCGTAAATGAACTCCTATGAACACACGAGCAGAGATTTTTTACCGCTCTCGGTGATTCGCTCCGCCTGCGCTGGGGACACCGATGCAGTTGAACAGGTTTTGCGACATTACAGAGGTTATATCAACAAGCTCTGTACAGGCATTCTCTATGACAAGCACGGTCAGCCTCATGTGTGCATAGACGAGTACATGAAACGCCATCTGGAAATCAAACTTATTTCCTCTATTGTGACCAGAGCCGAAACGGTTTGACCCTTTCCACGTTTCGGGACAGCACCTTGAAAAATATGCCCGCAGGACAATGGCGGTGCATCATAGGGCAAACGGATACGTTGCTGTCTGTATCGAGCCGGACGGCGGGTGCGCCACGATGCTTTTCTTTGAAAAGTGGAGCGATCACCACCACGCCGCAATGCAAGCGCGGCTGCTTGCGGGCCATGACATACAGACAGGCTGATACTCCCTTACCGTCAAAGTCCGAGCGTTCAGAGCGTCGCAGGCAATGAGTAGGGCTGCATGAGGAATGCAGGGGTGAGATTCCCGTGGGCTGCTGCCAGCAGCCGTCCGTTGGCTCATTTTTTGATTTTTAAGAAAGGGGATTTTTACGATGCAAGCGAAAAAGACAAACCCTGAAAAAACAAAAAATCCAGAGATGCTTACTCTGGATTCGACTTATCGTATTGGCAATCGCTCCTTTATCGTTGAGCCGGTGTTCAAAGAAGAAAGTTCCCAGACCTTAGGAGAAGTTCTTCTCCGGCTGATGAAATCCGAAAGCGAAAAATTATAATGACCTTTCGGGAGGCAGCGGACAGAGAAAGCGGATTGTGTTATAATATAGGTGTACAAGTGAATTTGCTATTCGACTGTCCCAAGAAAGGAGCGAGTATGAAACAGTCGAGTAACAAGAAATCCCGTGAAGCAACCGCTTTTCTCTATGAGCGTCTTTCCCGTGATGATAATTTGGAGGGCGAGAGTTACAGCATCGGCAACCAAAAGAAACTGCTCACCAAAGTTGCAAAGGAAAAAGGCTATACCAATCTGGTTCACTTTCTGGATGATGGCATTTCCGGCGTGACCATGAACCGTCCCGGTTTCGTTGAAATGATGCAGCAGCTTGAACAAGGAAAAGCCTCTGCTGTGTTCGTCAAAGACCTTTCCCGTCTGGGCCGAAACTATATCGAGGTCGGGCGGCTGACAGAAGAATTTTTCCCAGACCATGACATCCGACTTGTTGCCGTTTCGGACAACATCGACACGGCCGAGGGAGAAAACGAACTGGCACCCATCCGAAACCTGTTCAATGAGTGGTATGCCCGTGACATCAGCAAGAAACGCCGTATCAGTAATAAAATCAAAGGCAACTCCGGCGAACCGATGGGACTTCCTCCCTATGGATATATCAAGGACCCGAACAATCCCAAGCATTGGGTCATTGATGAAGAAGCTGCACAAGTTGTCCGGCGCATTTTTGATATGACGTTGGAGGGCTTTGGTACGGAACAGATTGCCACCCAGTTTGAAAAGGAAGGCATCCTGACGCCGCAGGCCTACTGGATTCAGAAAGGCATCGGCCGTCCCGGAAAGACCAAGACGCGCCCCGCCACCAAGTGGAATGGCTCCACGATTACCCATCTTCTGTACCAGCAGGAGTATTGTGGTGATGTTCTGAACTTCAAAACCTACTCCAAGTCCTACAAGAACAAGAAGCGGATTCATAACGACCCGGAAAATTGGGTAGTGTTCCAAGATGTTCACGAACCCATTATTGAACGTGCCGTGTTTGAACAGGTACAGCAGAAGCGTGGAAAGATGCGCAAACGCCGTACCAGCAACGGAGAACACAATATGTTCTCCGGCCTGCTTGTCTGCGCAGACTGCGGCTGCAATCTGCACTTCCACTTCAATCAGGGCAACCCGGAAATCAAGTATTTCAACTGCTCCAACTACAAGGGCAACCGTGGCACCTGCCAATCCACCCACTACATCAGGGTAGACTTTCTGGAAGAAGTGGTGCTGGGCGAGATTCGGCGGCTGACCAAGTTTGCCAGCCTCTATGAGGACGACTTTTTGAAGGCTGTTATCGGGCACTCCCAGCAGGCGGACGAAGCCGACCGCAAGCTGAAAGAGAAAGAGTTGAAAGCACTCCTTGCCCGTGATGAAGAACTGGACGGCCTCTTTGAGCGCATCTATGAGGACAATGTTTCCGGCAAAATCTCTGACGAACGCTTTTCCAGAATGTCCCGGAGATACGAGGACGAGCAAAAGGAGCTGACCGAGAAAATCAAACAGCTCCGCTCCGAAATCGAAAAGCAGAGCAGCCGCACCATGACAACGGATATGTTCATCAGTCTGGTTCGCAAGTACACCAGAGCAAAAAAGCTGACACCCCGGATGCTGAATGAACTGGTGGAAAAAATCGAAGTGTTCAATGCAGAAAAGGTCAACGGTGTATGGGAGCAGCGGCTCCGCATTCACTACAACTGCGTGGGCACCATCGAGATTCCAAGCGCACTTCCTTTGCCGACACCTGATGTGTCGGTGAATACAAGAAAAGGCGTAGTTGTGAACTACGCCCCCTGTGATGTCGCTATTTAGCAAATAAAAAATGACGAATGTTCTTTGACAGCTAAATGCTGTAAGAACATTCGTCATGGTGCGGATAAGAGGACTTGAACCTCCACCGAGTTGCCCCGATTAGAACCTGAATCTAACGCGTCTGCCAATTCCGCCATATCCGCATATTCTGTTGTGTTCCTGCACTGCAGCGCCGGGAACGATAGTTATTATACCAGATGCAGCAAAATTGTCAAGCACTTTTTCAAAAAACTTTTCATCTTTTTGGAAAGGATCATACTTTCGCATTTTTTGTAGGCAGTGCGGTTACGGTGTCGGCTGCGCAAGCGTTTTTTGCCGCCTTTCCGGCATTTGTAAACATTCTGCAGCACATTGCGTGTACTGTGCACCGTTTTGGATTTGACAGAGTTTTTTCTGCGATGTAGAATAGAGTTACTGCTTTGTTTAAAATAACATAGAGGAGCGTTTTGCCATGCTGTATTTTGAAAACGACTACTGCGAGGGTGCACACCCCGCTATTTTGCAAAAGCTGACCGAGACCAACTTTGAAAAAGTCTCCGGCTACGGCACCGACCCCTACTGCGCCAGCGCAAAAGAGAAGATACGCGCCGCCTGCGCCTGCCCCGAGGCAGACGTCTTCTTCATCTCCGGCGGCACCCAGGCCAACTCCATCGTCATCGCCTCCACGCTCCGCCGCTGGGAGGGCGTCATCGCCGCCGCCACCGGCCATGTGGCCGGTCATGAGGCGGGTGCCATCGAGTTCACCGGCCACAAGGTCATCGGCCTGCCCCAGAAGAACGGCAAGCTGGATGCCGCCACGGTGGAGGATTTCTGCAAGACCTTCTACGCCGACTCGAACCACGACCACATGGTCTTCCCCGGCATGGTGTATATCTCCCACCCCACCGAGTACGGCACCCTGTACAGCAAGGCTGAGCTCGAGGCCCTGTCCGCCGTCTGCCACACCTACCATATGCCCCTCTTCGTGGACGGCGCACGTCTGGGCTACGCGCTGGTGAGCGAAGGCACCGATGTGACCCTGGCAGACCTCGCCAGGCTCACCGACGTCTTCTACATCGGCGGCACCAAGGTGGGCGCACTCTGCGGCGAGGCCGTGGTCTTCCCCCACGGCGCACCGGCCCACTTCATGACGATGGTCAAGCAGCAGGGCGCTCTGCTGGCCAA
>ENA-OZMW01000080-OZMW01000080.1-human-gut-metagenome-genome-assembly--contig:-NODE-80-length-19639-cov-6.660539_pt1 | contig 19639 bp, 18 predicted proteins | sample MGYA00244194_ERZ653823 | MGnify/ENA primary metagenome ERZ653823 (study PRJEB26926, sample SAMN06164551) | human gut metagenome | biome: ENVO:00009003; feature: ENVO:2100002; material: ENVO:00002003...
CGTCCGCTCATTCCACTTAGCGTAGCGCTGCTACGCTGCGTTTCATTCGCGTTAGGCAGAAGAAAAAATTCGCGGCGCATCAGGCGCATTCTCATTTGAAAATAGTATGCTGAAGGATACGGCGCATATCAGCATCAGCCGAGGCAATGGCTGCTGCCAACCAAATGAATGGAGCAATTCATGATGGTAGGCGGCACTGTTCAGTATACCCTCCTTTTGCGATTTTCTCCATTCGAGACAAAGGAATGGAGGAAAAATTGCAATGTCACAAGGACGTTACGTTTGGATTGCAGAGAAGAAAGTATATCTGAATCCGGAGTTGCAGAAGGAATGGGACAAACTCATCAACAAGGAACGTTATAGAGCTCGTCAGGAAAAAATCTGCGGACAGGCGGATTACCGTCGCTGCAATGGGGATTGCTTCGTGTGTCCATGGCGCAAGGAAGGAATTGTTGTTTCGTATGAAACGGAACACTTTGCAGAAGGGTTCGGCAAATATCAACAGGCGCTGCGGCATGGTGCGACGCTTGAAATAATCATGACAGCGCTTGAAGCAGCAAAAAGTTCTATCGCGTGGACGAAAGATGGCGGGCAGTATATCCCCGGCATTAGCAAATGGCTTCAGCGCGAGCCGTGGAGAGAGGCGAATCTACAAAAAGCGCAAAAGGAGAATCAAGAACAGTGGAACTCGCAGTAAAGTGGCTGTCCTTGCTGCATGAACCGGATGCAATCATTGAAATCAGGAGTATAGACCCTAAGCCTACTGTCAGCGGTTATTTTCGTGCGGACAGTCCGCGCATTGCTGCTGAATTGGCAAAGTATCCGAATCGCACGTTTTACCAGTCGTTGAACCCCGTCAAAAGTGCCTGCTATGCGCGTGCTCAGCATGAACGTCTGGTAGAACGTCCGAAGGAAACAACGTCTGACAATGACATCATAGGTTTTCAGTGGATTTTGATTGATGCAGACCCAGTCCGCCCCAGCGGTGTCAGTGCATCGGCAGAAGAAAAGGAAGCAGCACACGCTGTTGCTGGAAAGACAATGAAGAGGCTGATGGCAACGGGATTCAGCGAGCCAATTGTTGCAGACAGCGGCAATGGCTATCATCTGCTTTTTAAGGTACATATCAGCACAGATGACCGGCAAGTGGTTGCGGATTTTCTCTCTGTGCTGGACATGTGGTTCAGCACAGACGAGGCAAAAATTGATACGGCGGTGTATAACCCATCAAGAATTACCAAGCTGTATGGAACAATTGCAGCGAAAGGAGCCCATACGCCGGAACGTCCGCACCGACAGAGCTGCATCATCCGCTATCCGGAGCAGATTCGAGAAACACCCATTGCGCTGGTCAAGAATATTGCAGCGGAACTGCATCAAGCGGCGATACCGACAGAAGCTCGGCGTTCCGGCAAAGAAAGCACTTGGGACATTGAGCATTTTCTTTCCGCACATGGCGTGGAGGTGGAGAAAAAAGTAGCCATCAGCAGCGGTACAAAGTACCAATTAGCACACTGTCCGTTTGACGATTCGCATCAGCACGGAGATGCCGCCGTGTTTGCGTACCATCAAGGCGGTTTCGGATTCCACTGCTTCCATAACAGCTGCGCCGGATACCATTGGCATGAGTTCCGGCAGAAGGTAGACCCGGCAGCTTACAGCAGCAGCCCTTATGCAGTAACGCCTGCTGTGCCGACAGCAAAAGTCAGCACGGCGGAAAATTCTCCACTGCTTGGCAAGGCGAAGGCACGGATGCTGGACTTTGCAGAGATTCCGAACGTAGACCGCAGCAAAATTGTGGTAATTCGGTCACGACTCGGTTCGCTTGACGCAAAGATAGGGGGATTCAATGCAGGCGAAATGTCCATTTGGAGCGGGGGTAATGCTTCGGGCAAGTCAACGCTCGTCAGTCAGATTGGTCTGGCAGCTGTATCGCAGGGATATAAAGTCGCGCTGTTTTCAGGAAAAATGACGGCATCACGGATACGAGAATGGATACTGCTTCAAGCAGCAGGCCCGGACTATGTAATGCCTGATCCGTTGAATCCCAATCATTTCTGCCTGAAGCCCGGCATTGAGGCGAAGCTGGATGCTATGCTGACAGGCAAGTTTGGCATTTACGACAATGACTTCGGCACTGATTGGGAAATCGTTATCAGCACAATTTACGATTGGGTTCAGCAGAACGGTGCTTCGGTGGCGATTGTCGATAATCTGATGGCACTGGATATTCAGCTTGGCAATGTGGACAAATATGAGATGCAATCCCGAATTGCCAAACGGCTCTCCACAATGGCAAAGACGTTGAAAATTCACGTTCATTTTATCTGTCATCCGCGGAAAACAGAAGCATTTCTGCGCAAAGGCGACATCAGCGGAACAGCCGACCTTACAAATGCAGCCGACAATGTGTTTATGGTTCATCGGGTCAATGCTGATTTTATGATGCGCTATCGCTCGGTATATCCCAAACTTGAGATTCAGCCGGATGTGGGAAATGTGGTGGAAATCATGAAAAACCGTGACCTTGGCGTTGTGGATGAGATGATAAAACTCTATTTTGACCGCCGAAGCAGAACTATGTCGGATGTGAAGGGACTTCCGCCGCAGCACGCATGGTCTGAAAAGATTGAGCAGATGCTGATGGAAGGTTTCACGCGGGTCAATCAAGGCGAACTTCCTATGGAATGGCGGTGAGAACATGCATGGCAAAGTGAACGATGATGAATGGGAGATTTTCCGCGATGCGTTCCGCCTGTATGCAGCGCATTGTGATCCGCCGGCGAATCAGGCACAAGATGCCGAAGAATGGTGGCTTTCAATGGTAAAGGACACCAGTGAAAAAGCTGCAAAATGGAATAATCATCCCTTGATGATGCTGCTGTTTCGAGCTGTTACTGAGTATGTTGAGCAAAAAGCAGCAGGAAAAACGCAAAGTACAATACACAAATAAAGGAATATCTGGCGGAGGTACTGGGATGAATCAGAGAAGAAATTGTTCCCATTATGTTTATGGAGAAAAGGAACCGTGGAAAGCGTTTGCGAGTGCAGTGATTGTTCAGGCGGTCAAGGATTTCCGCAGCTGCGGTCGGATGCAGTACGAACTTCGGCAAAAGTTCCGCAGCGAGACAAAGCTGACAGCAGAAGAACGGGACTATCTCACATACCGCATCATGCAGTACAAGCAGAGGCTTGATGAACTGCGAATCTTTTTTCAGTCCGGTCGTTTTGTATTGCTTACTGACATAGATGGTATCCAGCTGCTGAAAAGATTGGAGCGTGAAATTGCATGAGGAAAGCAGTTGCATTTTTGAAAAGGGCAGAAGCAGTTGAACAGAAAATAGATGCCCTTCTCTCGCAGATAGAACTCTACAAAAGCCTTACGCAGCGAGTTACGGCATCTTGGGGAAGCGAATTTGCCGCCCATGCGCGCAACGTGGGTGCGAATGAGAATGCGATTATTCGTCTCACGGAAGCACGCAGAGAGCTGGAAAACTTGACGCAGGAGTATCGGGATGCCGTTGAAGAAATCACAGCTGTCGTAAACAGCATGGATAATCAGGCGCACCGGATCATCCTCTTGAACTATTATCTTTCTCATATGAATTTTGAGAAGATTGCTGAAAGAATCGGATTAAGCCGGTCGCGCGTGTATCATTTGCACACTCAGGCGCTTGATGAACTGGAAATGCTGCTAAGTGCAAGCACCTGAATAGGAGACAACACGGGCGGCAATCGCGCAAGATAGCAGCAAATAGCATGAAATAGCATCACGCAGCACAAAACAGGACAAATTAGCAGCGAACAAGACAAATTAGCACGCTTTAGCAACGAAACCTGTGCTATAATAGTAGTGTCGAAAGAGACGAAGGCATTGATGGAGCAATCTGTCGATGCCTTTCTATTTTCCAGAACAGGAGGTGTGAAATATTGACAGGCTGAACCCACCATCAAACAGCAGTGGAGGGCAGGGAAGTTCTGCTGCCACGGATGAACGAGTGCAGGAAGGAGGAAGTGGATGAATCCCACGGTGCTTGCGACTGTAAATCAGAAAGGAGGGGTAGCGAAAACGACCAGCTGCATCAACATAGGTGCAGCAATGGCACGGGAAGGAAAAAAGGTGCTGCTGGTGGACACTGACCCGCAGGCCAGCATGACCATCAGCCTCGGCAATCAGCAGCCGGATCAGCTTGCGCCCACAATCGCAGACCTGATGACCAAGGTCATGAACGACATCCCGATTGCGCCGGGCGAAGGCATACTGCATCATCCGGAGGGAATTGACCTGCTGCCCGCTAATATCGCGCTGGCAGGAACGGAGGTGTCGCTGGTGAATGCAATGAGCCGCGAAACCATCTTGAAGCAGGTGCTTGCCCGCAATCGGCAGGACTACGACTGCATCATCATCGACTGTATGCCGTCGCTGGGGATGCTGACCATCAATGCGCTGGCGGCGGCAGACCGTGTAATCATCCCGGTGCAGGCGCATTACCTGTCTGCCAAGGGGCTTGAACAGCTGTTGCAAACCATTGCAAAGGTACGCAGGCAGATGAATCCTAAGCTGAAAATCGACGGTATCCTCATGACGATGGTGGATGGGCGCACGAACAACGCCAAGGAAATCACGACGCTGATTCGGGAGACTTACGGCAGCAAAATCAAGGTGTTCGAGACGGCGATTCCGCATTCCGTCCGCGCGGCAGAAGCGAGCCTGACCGGGAAGAGTATTTTCGAGTATGACCCCGGCGGCAAGGTGGCACAGGCGTATCGCGCGCTCACGAAGGAGGTGCTTCAGCTTGAAAAGCAGCGGCAGAAAGCCAAGTCTGACCTCCTACGATGACATTTTCTCCACGGAAGCCTCACGCCAGCAGGAGCAGATTCAGCGCCTTGCGCTAAGCGAACTTCACCCCTTCAAAGATCATCCATTCCGCGTACTGGATGATGACCGGATGATGGAAACGGTGGAGAGCGTGAAGGAGTATGGGGTGCTGGTGCCGATTATTGCCCGGCCGATGGCGGACGGCGGATATGAAATTGTGTCCGGTCATCGGCGGAAGCGCGCCTGTGAGCTGGCGGGGCTGAAAGAGATTCCCGCCATTGTCCGTGATTTGGACGATGATGAAGCTGTCATCATCATGGTGGACAGCAATTTGCAGCGCGAGAACATTCTGCCCAGCGAACGTGCAAAGGCGTATCAAATGAAAATGGAGGCGATTAAGCGTCAAGGTGAACGAGTAGATTTAACTTCTCGCCAAGTTGGCGAGAAGTTGTCAGTCACTAAAGTAGCAAAAGACGCAGGTGAAAGTGAGCGCCAAATCCATCGCATTTTGCGCCTGAACAACCTTGAACCGCCGCTCATTGATAAGGTGGACGCGGGCAAACTCGCCTTTACCCCTGCCGTGGAACTTTCGTACTTGAAGCCGGAAGAACAGCAGTGGCTGGATACCGCCTTGGAAAACACGCAGCAGACACCGTCCCTTTCGCAAGCCCAGCGCATGAAGCGCGAAAGCAAACAGGGTACGCTGTCGGAACAGGGCATCATGGAAATCATGACGGAGAACAAGCAGACGGTTCCTGCCAAGGGGTCTGTCGTGCTGCCGCAGGAAAAGCTGACCAAGTATTTTCCACGTTCCTACACAACGGAGCAGATGGAAAAGGTAATTTTCAAGCTGCTGGATTACTGGGTTCGGAAGCGGCAAATGTCGCAGGAGCGATAAAGACGCATGAAACGAAAAGTGGATATTCTGCTGATGGTCATGTTTCTGTTCGGAAGCATGATTTTTCTTTGCCCAATTTTCGGGCAGATAAAGGAGGTCGAAGAAGATGACCGTGTATACACGCGCATGTCCGCACAGGTTAAGCCCCCTCAACAGGCTTCGGGACTGGTGGAGGATGCGCCATCCCCCGCGGCAGCCGCCGTGCAGACCGTGCTGCCCCTGCTGCTGGAAGTGCCGCAGGCAGAGCAAACCGCTGTGCCCGCTGCCACGCCGCCCTCCGCACGCCCGGCTGCTTCTGACACTGCCCCGCCAGCACAGGCAGAACGGACAGCAAATCCCCGCAGTGTCGATGTAGAAGCCTGTATTGCGCAGAATCCGGATTTTGCCGCATGGCTCACCATTCCGGGTACGCCGGTGGATTATCCGGTTGTGCAGTCGAACAGGACGGACTACTACCTGACGCACCTGTTCAGCGGCGAAAGCAGCAAGCTGGGATGCCTGTTTTCACTGCCGTCGGCGGATTATCAGACACCGAGCAGGAACATTGCCATCTACGGGCATCATCTGAGCCATAGCGACGCGATGTTCAGCAGCTTTGTGAAATACAAGGATTCGAGCTACTGCACCTCGCACAGCATCATTCACCTGTACACGATTTACGGCGAACGCACCTATCGGATTTTCGCCGTCGTCAATATGCAGGTTGGTGACTGGGATGCAGCAGCGGCCGATTTTGCCAGCGGACAGGCGTTTCAAGCGTATGTAGACCGCGCACGAGCCAAGGCCCTGTATGATTCAGGCGCGGCAGTCGGTGCGGATGACCACATTCTGACCCTGATTACCTGCGACCGCAGTGCTGGCGGTGCAAGCGGCCGTCTAATTGTGCTGGCAGTTCAAGAATAAGGAGAAGTAAATGAAATTGAAATCCAAATTGAAACGATTTGCATCATTGGTGCTGTCTGCAGCATTGGTGCTGACCTGCATTCCGCTCTGTGCGGCAGCAGAAGAAGCAGCCACGCCCTCGGACATCACGGGAACGGAAGTCATCGTGCTTCCGGCAGAAGAACCGACGCTTCCGCCCGTGGAGGAAGCACCTGACGAATCCGCATCCGATGCACCGGATGAGCCGTCCCATGACGAAATACGCCACAATTCGGAGGAGGAAAGTTCGTCGGACAACCGTCATCCTTTGCAGGCGGCGATTGAAGAACATGGGTATGTCTACGTCCGGACGGTGCGGGCAGTCAGCGTGTACGCCAGCGCAGAATCGCAGGAGCGCATTGTTTATGCCGCGGCTGATGATGCGTCCATTCTGCTGGCGACGGCGTTTTTCAGCGGTCATCAAGCCGTGCAGGTCTGGTTTCTGGATGCGGAGCAGCAGACCATCTGCGGCTTTGTACCGGCAGCGTCGCTGGATACCCGCTATTTGACGGATGCGGATGTGTCGGGCATCGCCGACGTGCCATCCTGCGACGGAATGACTGCCGTCGGTCAAAAGCGATTGTTCGTGGTCAATGGCAGTCGCCCGGAGGATGCATCCAATGAAGAAGAAACGCCCGCAGACACATCTTCGCAGGACGCGCCGCACCAAGAATCGAATCTGCCCGAAGCGGATGAAAGCGGCGCTTCGGAGCAGCCGGATGCCGCAGAATCGCCGGATGCTTCGGTACATCCAGAAATCAGCAGCGCGGAAGAAATCGACGAAACGGTGCCGCCTGTAAGTCCCGGCGATTTCATCCGCGTCAGTACGGACACGCGCGTCTTTTCTGCGGTGGATGATGATGCGTCCGAAACGTATTTTTCCAGCGAGTATCAGGGCAATTTCGTCAAAGCAGCCGCGGTGCAGGTGGTGTCCGTTGCGGAAGATGCTTCGGGAACGGCATGGTATCAGGTGCGCTTCCTGTACGGCGATTCTTTCCCCAGCGGCAAGATGAAGTGGACGGCTGACGAAACAGTGTGGGTAATGGCAGCGGAAACCGGCGAAACGGATGCGGATGCCTGCACGGTGACGGATTTCGCGTATTCCAAAGAAATGCTGCGTCTGCTCCGGGAAATGCAAACGTACACCGCAGAAACGGACGGATTCAGTCTGAAGAACATTCACGGCAAAATCGGCAGTTTTCAGGCGGGACAGTCGGGGTTGCAAGGAAGTTCCGGCAGGGACGCGGCATATCCCCAGCTGGCGAAATCGGCATCGCACGGCACGATTTATGCGACACCGCACTATCTGGAGAGCTACCCCGTCTACTGCCTTGAACATACGCTTTCCGGCCCCGGCGAAGGGTCGGGCGCGAACAAAACAGAAACCGGCCCGTATGCGCTGCTGGATATGGAGGCGTTCGTGAACACCGCAGAAGGCGGCGGCGTGAACGGGGTGCGCTTCAAGGCGCAGACCATGCACGCCATCGGCTGGGTGCTTCGGCACACCTACCCGTTTATGGTGCTGGATCGCAGCGATGCAAACAACGAAGTGTGGAGCCGTGTCGCGGGTCAGTTTGCTATTCGCGAGGTGATTAAGCAGCTGGAAGGCGCGCAGTACGTCCGCAGTTATTGGGACATGGATAATTTCTACGCCTTCTCCGGCGGCGCACCGGAAGTGTACCTGACCTATGCACGCTGGCTGGCGAAAAATGCGATTGCATACGCAAAAATCACCGGGAAAATCACGGTCAGTGGTCAGCGCATCCAAACGTCAGACGGCGGCTATATCGGTACGGTTACGCTGACGACGGATGCGGATTTGATTCGGATTTCCAAGGCAGTGGGCAGTATCACGGGGAACAGCGGCGGTTCGGATGAAGCGTACTACTATGTCAAGAGCGGCGATACCATCCGGATTTTGTCGGACAAAAGCAGCTTCTCCGTTTACATGGAATCAATCGCGTCCAGCGCGGAAGAAGCAGGCTTTCTGGTCGGAATCCCCAGCGCCTCCATCCAGAAAGTGCTTGTCCCGATTGACGGTACACCGTACCCGCTGCAATCCGCCGTTGTCACGTTTGAACTGCTGTATGGCACGGTGTTTGTGACCAAGCAGTCCATGGACGGCATTTTGCTGCAAGGTGCAGTGTTTGAGCTGCTGGATGAATCCGGCGCGGTGCTGGCAGAAGCAGTGACGGATGCGCAGGGGCGTGCCGTTTTTTCCAGGATTGCACCGGGACGCTATCAGGTTCGCGAGAAAACCGCACCGCAGGGGTATCGGCTGTCGGTTGTCTCGGCGCAGGAAATCATGGTGACGGCGGGCGCAGACACGGCGTGCATGTTCATCAACGAGCGCATGATGGGCATCATCCGGGTCATCAAGACGGACAGCATGACGGGAAAACCGCTGCCCGGTGTCACGTTCACGGTGACGAGATTGACCGCGCCCGCATCGGACGATGCTTCCGACATTGGCAAAGTCGTTGCAACGATTACGACGAATGCGGATGGCATCGCACAGACCGAAGCGCTTCCGTGGGGAGAATATCGGATTGAGGAAGCCGAGGCGCTGGACGGCTATGTGGATACGGACTTTGTGACCATCGTTCAAATCAAATAACAGGAGGAAGAAAAATGAAGCAGATGAAGCAATGGATGCACTGGGTGCTTGCGCTGGTGCTGCTGGTGATGAGCCTGTCTGTTCCGGCAGCAGCGGCAGAAACCATCACGGTGAATGTAACCAACACGCCCGTGCGCGGCAGCGTGGCGCTGGAAAAGACCGGCTTGCAGCTGGTGCGCTTTACGGACGAGCAGGACGAATGGGGCAATACCGTCATGAAGCCTGTCTATCAGCAGGGGTATTTGAAGGGCGCTGTGTTTGAACTCCGCGCTGCGGCGGATGTTGTCGGCAAGGAAGGGACGGTTTTCTACAAGCAGGGGGAACTGGTGGAAACACTGACCACCAGTGCAGACGGCGCGGTGAACTCAAAACTGCTGCCGCTGGGCAGCTACTGCTTGCAGGAAGTTTCCGCCCCGGACGGCTATTTGCTGGATGATACCCCGTATCCCTTCACGCTGACGGCGGCAGGCAGGCAGACGCCTGTCGTGGAAGTGAAAGTGTCCGCGGTCAACACCTATCTGCCGATTCGGGTGACGCTGCACAAACAGCAGGAAGCAATTCGAGTGGATGAAACGGCGGACGGCATGATTCGCTCGTCCATCGAGACAGTTCCCGGCGAAGGCTGTGTGTTCGGCTTGTTCAATGCAGGGGTGATTTCCTACGGCGACAGCCAGAAGCTGCCTGCCCATACGCTGATGGCGACTGGAATCACGGATGCCAAGGGCAATTTGACATTCTCCGGCATGTATCCGCATGGCGCGTATTATATCAAGGAACTGTCCGCGCCGGATGGCTGGCTGTTGAATACCGAGCAGTACCCGGTGCAGCTGACACCCGAAAACATGGATGCAGCGGAGGAGGCAATCGCAATCACGCTGGATGCGCCTATCCTGAATCGCCTGATTTACACGCCGGTGACGATTACCAAGCGGGACATTACCGGCAAGGAAACGCTGCCCGGTGCGCTGATTGAAGTGTACGATGCGCAGGGCAGCACCATTTACCGCGCGTATACGGATGAAAACGGTCAGCTGCCGGATATTCTGCTTGTTCCCGGCTCGTATACGTTCAAGGAAACCTATGCGCCGGAGGGGTATGCGCTGAATGTGGCGGTAAAAACCTTCACGGTGACAAGCGAAGGCAAAATCATCGGGGAAACCGAAATTCGGGATGAAATCAACAAGATTCAGCTGAAAAAGGTCAAGGAGAACGGCGAGCCGCTGCCCGGCGCTGTGTTCGGCATTTACGATGCCAACAACACGCTCGTGCAGCAGCAGACTTCCGATGCCAGCGGTCATCTGACCTTCTCGAAGCTGGGGTACGGCACTTATACCATCCGGGAAATTCAAGCGCCTTACGGCTATCATCCGTCCACCGGCGAATGGCAGGTGACGATTGACGGCACTTACCAGAACCCTGTGCAGATTCTGACGACGGTGGTCAATGAGGATGCGCCCGGCTGGATTCGGGTCATCAAAACGGATGCACTGGACGGTCATCCCATTGCGGGCGTTCGCTTCGACATCTACGCCTTGAATGAGGACGGCAGCACGGGCGACTTGGTGTCCACCATGCTGACAAACGACGACGGCGTGGCAATGTCCGAAAGTCTGCTGGTCGGCGACTACATGGTCAAGGAGCATGAAGCGCCCGTCGGCTATGGAAACAGCCTGTGGAGCGAAAAAGTGACCGTCGTCATGGCCGAAACCGTGGAGCGCAGCGTGACGAATATCCCCATGCAGGGGCAGGTTCGCATTGTTAAGACGGACGCGGAAACGGGCGGAAGTCTGGCTGGCGCAGTCTTTACGGTCATCCGCGTGAGCGGCTTGCCTTCGCATGGCAAGGAAGGGTGCGGCGAGGTTGTGGCGGTCATCACCACGGATGCGGAAGGGGTGGCAGTCACGCCTGTGCTGACGTGGGGCATCTACGAAATCCGCGAAACCACCGTGCCGGACGGGTATCTGGACAGCGGCTGTGTCGTTACCGTTTCGATTCCCGGCAATGCTGACTGACAAGGAAACGGGAGGCATCCATGAACACAAAACGAAACATTCTGCCCATGCTGCTGGCGGCATTGCTGCTCTTCTGTCTGCCGATGGCATCGCTGGCGGAGGACGTACCCATTCAGAACGTCAGCATCCGCAATACGCCTATCAAGGGGCAGATTCTGCTGGAAAAGACCGGGCAGATGCAGACAACGGGTGAACAGGGCTATTTGAAAGGTGCGGTATTTGAGATTCGGGCGGCGGAGGATATTGTCGGGCAAGACGGCACGCAGTGGTATTCATGCGGCGAGCTGGTCGCCACGATGACCACCAGCGGCGAAGGCGTGGAGAAAAGTCCACTGCTGCCGCTGGGTAAATACACGGTCAAGGAAATCAGCGCTCCGTCCGGGTATGTGCTGGATTTGACGACGTACACCGTAGAAATTCAGGCATCAGATCAGGAAACGCCGATTGTTTCCGCCGAGGTTTCTTCAATCAACCATCCCGCCGAAATTCTGCTTCAAAAGACCGAGGCGGATGGAAAGGCACTGTCAGGGGCGCAGTTCGTGCTGCTGGATGCGGATGGATGCGAAACGGCATCGGCTGTTTCGGATGCAGACGGGCTGGTGCGCTTCCGCTTCGTTCCGCAGGGGCAGTACACCATTTGTGAAACGTCCGCGCCGGATGGGTATCTGCTGAACCGCAGCGCAATTTCGGTGACGGTAACGCCGAACTGGACGAATGCGGAAGAACCGATAGCGACGGCGGTGAATCAGCAGAAGAAAATCCTGTTTATCAAGGTGGATACAGCCGGAACGCCGATGGCAGGCATTCTCTTCAAGCTCATCAACGCGGAAACGGGCGCTGTGGCAGAAATGGCTGTCAGCGACGAAAACGGTGCGTTTGCCTTTACAGCATTTGATTATGGCGTGTGGATTGTCCATGAAGCGGCTGCCCCCAGCGGTTACAGCTGCATGGCGGACTATCGCTTCCAAGTGGATGACAGCTGGTCGGGAACAGCGCCGGTGCTGCTGGTAAACATTCCTGATTCTTATGCGTTCATGAAAGTGGGTGCCGATGGCAAACCGCTGCAAGGCGTGAAATTTGCCCTGCGGGATGCAGACGGCAATCTCCTGCAAACGCTGGAATCCGATGAGAACGGCATTGTCCGCGCCGAACACTTGCAGCCCGGCACTTATTATTTGCAGGAAACCGAAACGCTGAAAGGCTACACCCTGAGCGGCGATGTCCGGAAGCTGGTCATTGACGAGCACTACAAGATTCCCGAAGAAATGCCGCAGTGGGTCAACTACACGACGATTCAGACCGGCGTGCAGCTGGCGGCATCGGGAGTGATGCTCATCGGCATTGCCCTGATGCTGATAAGCGGCACGATGCTGCTGATGCGCAGACGGCGAAAGGCGTAAGCGGATGGTGTATCATCAAAAGCTGTTTCTGCGCCGCTTGGAAGTCCCGCCTTGGGCGGCGCGCTGCACTTTTTCATGACGGAGGCTTCCAATGCAGGAAGAAATCGAAAACAAAACGCTCTCCCTCATCATCAATACCAGCAAATTCACTGAAAGGACATTGGCGACGGCGTTCGCGAAAGCGCTGAAACTCGGCTGGAATAAAGCCAAGGAGCATTATCAAGCGAAACCGCAGGGCAGGCAGAGCGTGAAGCAGCTCATCGGGCAGAATCAGGGCGTTGAGCAGACTGCACTGGCTGACCGGCAGGAGGTGAAGGCGTTTGAACGATACGCCCGCCAATATGGGGTGGATTATGCCATCCATAAGGGTACTTCCGACAGCGGAAAAACGCGCTATCTGGTATTCTTCAAAGCACGCGACCGTGCAGCCATTGATCAGGCAATGCGCGCGTATGCAATGGATTTTCTGGCGCAGCGGAAGGCGCAGCGGAATGTTCAGCCTCAGCTGGATACGGCATCCCCCAGCAAACAGAAGGAGCGCAGCAGGCAGAAAGGGCGGGAAAGATGAACACTGCCGCATGGGAAAAACGTCTGCTGCTGCATCTGCCCTACGGGGTTATTGGACTTGCCGCGGCGAAGCTGAGTGAAGCATGGCGGCTGTCAGCCGGGACGGATTTTTCCGCGAAATTCCTGCACCTGCGGGATGGCGTGGCAATGGCGTTCCGAAACGGACTGTCCGGCTTTGTGCCCCTTGACCTGCTGATTGGGTTTCTGTGCGGATGCGCACTGTGCCTGCTGGTACATGCAAAACGCAGGAATGCCAAGAAGTATCGGCACGGCGAAGAATACGGCGCTGCCCGCTGGGGAAAGCCAAACGACATTGCGCCGTTCGTGGACGCTGACCCGTGGAACAACATCATCCTGACCCAGACGGAGCGCCTGACCATGAGCAGCCGCCCGGCGAATCCCAAAAACGCGCGGAACAAGAACGTACTGGTCATCGGCGGTTCCGGCAGCGGCAAAACACGCTTTTTCATCAAGCCGAACATCATGCAGTGTACCAAAACGAAGGGGTGCTCTCTTGTGATTACTGACCCCAAGGGGACGCTGATTACGGAGTGCGGAAAGATGCTTGCTGCTGCCGGATATGACGTGCGGGTTTTCAATGTTATCAGTTTCCAAAAGTCCATGCACTACAACCCGTTTGCGTATATCCGAAGCGAAAAAGACATTTTGAAGCTGGTGACGGCGCTCATAGCAAACACAAAGGGAGAGGGCAAAGGCGGCGACGACTTCTGGATTAAGGCGGAAACGCTGCTCTATATGGCGCTGATTGGCTACATCCACTACGAACTTCCGCCCGCGGCGCAGAATTTTACGACGCTGATTGACATGCTGAACAGCATGGAAGTTCGCGAGGAGGACGAGGAATACCGAAATCCTGTTGACCTGATGTTTGAAAAGCTGAAAGCGGAAAAGCCGGAACACTTTGCGGTGCGGCAATATGCCAAATACCGGATGGCTGCCGGCAAGACCGCCAAGTCGATTCTGGTGAGCTGCGGCGCACGGCTTGCGGTGTTCGATATTCAGGAACTGCGGGAAATTACGGCTTATGACGAACTTCACCTTGATACGCTGGGAGATAAGCGGACTGCACTCTTCCTCATCATGTCCGACACGGATGCCAGCTTCAATTTTCTGATTAGTCTGGCGTATTCGCAGATGTTCAACTTGCTTTGCGAAAAAGCGGATGATGTGTATGGCGGCAGACTGCCTGTCCATGTGCGCTGCCTGCTGGATGAGTTCGCCAACATTGGGCAAATCCCGAACTTTGAGCGCTTGATTGCGACCATCCGAAGCCGAGAAATTTCGGCATGCATTGTGCTTCAGGCGCAGTCTCAGCTCAAAGCGATTTACAAGGACAGTGCTGATACAATCGTCGGCAACTGCGATACGCTGCTCTTTCTGGGCGGCAAGGAAAAGACGACGCTGAAAGAAATGGAGGAACTGCTTGGGAAAGAAACAATCGACACATTCAACACCGGTGAAAGCCGCGGGCGCGAGGTATCGCACTCTCTGAACTACCAGAAGCTCGGAAAATCGCTGATGACGATGGACGAATTAGCCGTCATGGATGGCGGCAAGTGCATCCTCCAATTGCGCGGTGTGCGCCCGTTTTTATCCGAAAAATACGACATTACCAAGCATCCGAACTACAAATATCTGTCCGATTTTCATCCGAAGAACGCTTTCCATATCGAAAAATACTTGTCGCATCAGCTGAAACTGCGGCTGGAAGAAGAATTTGCCGCTGTCGAAGTCGAGGTCAGCGGCACGTCCGAGGAAGAGGAAGCGCTTCTGGATGAATGGGCAGAGGAGCTTCAACAGCAGGCTGCCGAATCCGGCGGCCTTTTCTAATCCCAATATATGAATATGGAGGTATATTTCTATGGCATTTTTCTCGTCAGCAGTGACGGTACTGCAAACGCTTGTGATTGCCCTTGGCGCGGGTCTGGGCATCTGGGGTGTCATCAACCTGCTGGAAGGGTATGGCAACGATAATCGTGCGACACGTTCCTGACTGAAAAGGTCAGGCACAAAGCCGAAGGACATTTAGCCCGAAACTTTGGAGAACTGATATTCCGATGGGTGAAATGAGGGGGTAACGCCCTGAAGCGCCCGCCTAATACTCCGAATGGCAGGAAGTCTATGCAACAGACTTCCCCCAAAATGTTATAGAGCTCGGTGAAGTCGGCAGAGAGCAGCCGTAAGTTCGGTTTTCAGGCTGAACACGAAATCTGTCCAGCGGTGGATAGTGCTGCCTATATGCCGGGGTTCGGATACCCATGGTTAGAATGTATGGAAATACTGACGAATTTCTGAATGTACGAGTCTAAACGTTGATACTGTCGAAAGGCAGTACACCTTAAATGGTGGTATCTGTGGATGAGTAAAATTGGTTGTTATGAAAGTCCATGCACCGTTACAGGCGGTGCGGTCAGCAATGGTCAGATACAGGCTTAGAGGAAAGACCTAAAGGTATCCAATGATAGGAATATTGGAACGTGGAAAGCTGGGAACATGGAGGCAGTTGCAAGCCTGTGAAGTATTGGACGGGAATACCTTCGTGAGAGGGCAATAACCATTCTTTATCCCAGTGAGAGTAGTGGCATGGTACCTGTGAAACCGTGAATAAGTAAGCGGTGGAGGGACGGCCACAAGTCGAATTCAGCAAAGAAAAACAAAACACAACAAACACAGCTTCGAGTATGACAAAGAAAATCCAACCCGAAAGGAGCGGGTGCCTGTGTTGACTTCGGAGCAGCAAGAAAGGAAAAGGAAACAAAGAAAACTCCGCAATTCAGAGTATTACGACATGGAAACCGTTTTTGACAGTCTATATGCCAAAAGCAAGGATAGAAAAATCTTCAATCATCTCATGGAAATCATTGAGAGTGAGGAAAACATCAAGCTGGCGTATCGGACGGTTAAAAAGAATTCCGGAAGTAATACCGCTGGTGTGGACAAGCGGACGATAAAAGACCTCATGAAATTAAGTGAGGAGGAATACGTCTGTCTGATACGAAAACAATTCAGCAATTATCACCCACGCCCTGTCCGGCGTGTGGAGATACCAAAGCCCAATGGGAAAATGCGACCGCTGGGGATTCCCACGATTGTAGACCGTGTTGTACAGCAATGCGTTTTACAGGTCATGGAGCCCATTTGCGAAGCAAGATTCAGCGAAAACTCAAATGGCTTTCGCCCGAACCGCTCCGCTGAAACAGCAATCGCGCAATGTATGCGGCTGATACAGGTACAGCATTTGTACCATGTCGTTGACCTCGATATAAAAGGGTTCTTCGATAACATCAACCACACCAAACTGATACGTCAGATATGGGCGTTGGGAATCCAGGACAAGAAACTGCTGTGCATTCTCAAAGAAATGCTGAAAGCACCGATGATTATGCCAAACGGAGAAAAAGTGTACCCCAAAAAGGGAACGCCGCAGGGTGGAATCCTGTCGCCGTTGCTTGCGAATATCGTATTGAACGAACTGGACTGGTGGATCGCTTCCCAATGGGAAGAAATGCCAACGAAAATAGCGTTCAAAACGAGAAATAACGCACAGGGCACGATAATCAAAAGCCATAGTTACAGGGCGTTGCGCACAAGCAAGCTGAAAGAAATGCACGCAGTTAGATATGCAGATGATTTCAAAATCTTCTGTGCATCCCATGAAGAAGCTGTCAGAGCCTACAAAGCCACAGAAATGTGCTTAAAGGATAGGTTGGGGCTGGACATCAGTCCTGATAAATCCAAAATTGTGAATCTGAAACGGCAATATTCTGAATTTCTTGGATTTAAGCTGAAAGTTCGTAAAAAGGGCAAGAAATACGTTGTTCGGTCTCACATGAGCGATAAAGCATATCAAAAGGCGCACGAAAAGCTGTCCGAAGAAGTGAAGAAACTGGCTCATTCTTCGGAAGAAGCACAGTTTATGCAATTACAGAAATACAATTCTGTGGTTGCCGGTCTCCATGAATACTACGGTATCGCTACGGAGGCGTCAGACGATTTCGGAAAGCTGGCCTTTGGTATCAACAAACAGCTCAGAAACAGGCTGAAAGGCGACTTGTCCAAAACGGGTTCTCTCAAGGATGGGTTTATCAAGCAGAAATATGGGCAAAGCAGGCAGCTACGCTTTCTACACAAGCGACCTGTTGTCCCGGTGGGATACGCAAGACCAAAGAATGCCCAACACAAAAGAAAGGCAGTCAATAAGTATACGCCGGAGGGTCGGAAGCTGATTCATAAGAATCTGCAAATCGACACCGGAACAATGCTGTGGGTCATGCGAAACCCGGTAAGGGGTAGAAGCATAGAGTATGCGGATAACAGGATTTCGCTGTATGCGGCACAATACGGAAAGTGTGCGGTCACGGGAAAAGTTATGGCTCCCCATGATATACACTGCCACCATAAAGTGCCTGCCAGCAAAGGCGGAACAGATGAATACGCAAATCTGATACTGATATGTAAAGATGTGCATACCATCCTCCACGCATCCCAAAGCCTAACAATCGAGAGACTACTCAATTTCCTGAATCTTGAACCAAAGCAGTTAGCAAAGCTAAACAAACTTCGTACTCTGGCAGAAATGCCACCCATTATTCTTTGAATTGAATGCTGTAACGAAGTGTGTAAGTTGTGTTTGAAGCCCTGGACGGCTGAATTCGATGGCGCGCCGAGTGCGATGAAAGTCGCACGCTCGGTGCAGAGTGGGGGAAAATCCGGCGATGATCTCAAAGGATTACCTATCACTATCCGGCGCAAAGTCCCAAGGCATCAAGCAGTTCATGGCTGATTAAAGGGAACAAAAAGAAAGGAAAAACCAATCCAGACGGTATCAGCGGCAGTCTACAAGAATAAATTGTGATTACACAAGATTGGTGCTATAATAAGAGAAAAGTTCCTGCCGGGGCAGCCGCCCCGGTGGTATGGATAGAAAGGCAGGAAAACAATATGCACATCAGCTATAAACCACTCTGGCACACACTGTTAGAGCGTGATATGAGAAAAGAGGATTTAAGGCTTGCCGCTGGTATGACAACAAATATGATTGCCAACATGAGCAAAGAGGGAAAGCACATCAGCATGGAAACGCTGGTTCGTATCTGCGAAGCCTTGAAATGCGGCATTTTGGATGTGATTGAGTTGGAGGAGGATAAGGAATGATACGGCAAATTAGAAACAAAGTTGAGCTTACTGCGGCACTAAGCCTTATATGGGAAACATTTTTACAATTTGAAGCCCCTGACTATTCTGATGAAGGTGTTAAATCATTCCGGGACTTTATTGAAAATGAAGATATTGTAGCTTCTCTGGAATTTTGGGGAGCCTATGAAGATGATGAGTTGAGAGGCGTAATTGCTACAAATGAAAATCGAAAGCACATTTGCTGCTTTTTTGTGAAATCCAAGTACCAAAGACAAGGTATTGGACGAAAGCTATGGGAGTGCGTTTTGAATAACAGCAATCACCCGATTTATACGGTTAATTCTTCTCCGTATGCGGTTCCTGTTTATCACAAACTGGGCTTTATTGATATGGATAGTGAGCAATTAGCTGATGGAATGAGATTTACTCCAATGAAATTTGAGAGGTACAGAGACAATGGAATACAGAATGGTTGTCAGAGAAGTTTACAGTCCTACATCATAGAAAAGGAATGATGGGATAGCGCAAATTCAAGGAGGTACTGTAATAAAGATAGAGATTGGGAAAGATTTTCCACGGTATTTCAAACCTTCATATCCAGAAGAATTTGAGTTGTTTTCACATTTTGAAGTATCCGCAGGAATACCAACGGTTTTGTTTGCAATCACTACATGGAAAGAAAACGGGAAACCGAATGTCTGCTTCCATTCATGGAGTTGCTTTCATGGAGATAAAACTGCTTTCTTCGCAGTAATGGGAAATCTATATCAGCATACCCACACCTATGCCAATATCAAAAGGGAAAAATGCTTTTGTATCAACTTTCTCCCGATAAGCTATTATGATAAGTTGGTAGACACAATCAAACACAACGATATGGAAACAGACGAATTTGCAGTAGGTCATTTTACGCTTTCCAATGCAAAAACCATTCATGCACCAGTCATTCAAGAGGCATTTATCAATATGGAATGTACCTTGAAGGAAACACAGGATTTAAGCGGCGCAGGAATAGCAGCTATGGTTATCGGCCAAGTGCAACACATTTCTGTTGAGAAAGAATATGCACAAGGCTATGAGCAGAGATATGGAAAAGATGGTTTTATGATGCTAATACCGGCACCACAAAACCTTGTCACCGGGGAACCAAACCAATCTGCGATTGCTACGGTAAAGATAGAAAGGTTAGATTAGAAAATGGGTAAATTGCAGGAAATTCCCGGAGTTGGAAAAAATATTGAACAAGAT
>ENA-OZMW01000111-OZMW01000111.1-human-gut-metagenome-genome-assembly--contig:-NODE-111-length-15687-cov-6.400461_pt1 | contig 15687 bp, 14 predicted proteins | sample MGYA00244194_ERZ653823 | MGnify/ENA primary metagenome ERZ653823 (study PRJEB26926, sample SAMN06164551) | human gut metagenome | biome: ENVO:00009003; feature: ENVO:2100002; material: ENVO:00002003...
GGAGAAGATGGTAAATACAAAGAAGCATTTCTTCAGCCCTGTTATTATTGATGCGGCTAATGTTCAGCAGGTCGAATACACGCAAATCAACGACATCCTTGACCTGCCGAAAACCGACATCAACAAACGGGTTTGCGACCTTATACTCATCTACCTTTCTCCATTTTGGGGAGTCGAATTTGACCATCATTACCTGTTTCATTATCTATGCTCCTATCTGTTTGCGTTTTTTGCTCTCTACTAACCAACTGGGAAAAAATTTTCGATTTGAACGAAAAAACTTTTAGAAACGGAGCATATTTTTTAGGCGCTTCAGAATAGCAGCTTTCTGACAGTGGATCGTGCTTTGTGTTTTTCCGACTTTTTTAGCATATTCTCTCTCCGTCATAGGAAAATCTGATATGATTAAGCTCTCTATCAAATCTCTTTCTTCGGGGAGTAGTGTAGCGAGCGTTTCTTGGATATGTGCTTTTTGAAAGCGGCGCAGGACTTCCTCAACAACATCGCATTGATTATCTGCCAGCAATTCCTCGCCGGACATTTCATTCTCTGTGGCTGTCTGTGTGTTATAGGAAAATACCGTCATCCCGGACTGTTTCTCGATTGACGCAAGATAATCGTGTCTATCTTTCTCGGATCGCCACTGTTTTGCGGTTTCAGCTCCGCATTCTGCGATGATGATCACATCGTCAACAGAGCAGGCATCTAACTGCCCAAAGCACGCTTTTCGTTTCTGCCCCTCCGGGGTCTTAACGAAGTTCATAAACTCGAAGCTGTTCATTACGATCCAGTTATTGCCGTCAGCGGGCTGTTCGGGGTTCTTTTTGACAAGGTATATTTTTCTCATTACCGTAATCTCCTTTGAATTTTGAATTTGGTGTTCGGGTTCAAAATTCGGAGATCACGGATATTCAGCGATATAGCAGAGCCACTTGTTCAACATCGAAAAAGGCTTCCTTTCAGAGATTTCTCTGCCGGAAGCCCTTGGTCGGTTGTTCTTGCCGAAAAAAAGAAGCCACCGGCAAGACAGACTAAGCCTATGGCTTACTGTCTTGTCGGTGGCCTCTCATATCTGCATAGCAAGTTTGGTTTAACCAACCGAAGTGTTCAAAGCAAGTGACCTGGAGATGGAATTACGCAGTCTGTTTCACCTCAACCATTCCGTCGTTTTGCCGTATTCAGTTTTTAGCCGATCAATAGTATCGGATTTGCCCTTCCGGGGCATAAAGGTCAATCTTGTCGTGTCGTCGTCCTTTTTGGACTCGAACCGCTACGGTTCCGCACCTTTTGCACTCATACTTGATTTTCCCCTCATCATTTCTATATCCGTAAAGCAATGCTCCACAGTTGGAGCAATACATCGGTATAGGTGTCCAATTATCATTTGTCACGCACATCACCTCATTAAGTTCCTTAACGCTTTCAGGGCTGATGAATGGTGGCATCCTTAGAGAGTTCCTCTGTTTTTGCCTTCCACAAACCACTTTCCGTTTTCTTCATCAAAAAGGAAAGTTTCTGTGCCGCATATCAATACCGTGTAACGCAGTCCTGTGCCGCCGACCTTCGTCGATGCGGCTCTGCAACAATACTTTACACGGTCGATCTCGTAGACCTCACCATTTTCAAATTTAATTCTCTGAGGTCGAGCTGTCCCATCTGTCCTGTGGGTAACATCGACCTCCACATACACTTTTCGCCGTTCTTCTTCCATCTCTACACCTCATAATTTTTCATACTGGCAACCAACCTACCCAAATGACGGTAGCCATCCAATGGCTTGTCAGAAACTTTGAACTTAGGACGATCATCGCCGGAATTGTTCAGATAGCAGGAAAGGCGTCCGTCCTTGAAGTCCTTGCTGACATCAAAGATAAGAAACATTCCCTCATAAATACCGTAGTGGGTGAAATGGTTTCCTCCATCTGCACGGAAAATAATCAGATCATTACTGCACCCCTGCAACAAACAGGACGGCATCGAAACATAGGTTTCGATCTCATCAGGCGCAACAATTTCATCAATCTTGTTACTGCTTGTACTAATCATACTGACCTCCTTAACAAAGCACCCCGGTCGGCATAGTAATCTCAGGCTTTTCACTCGGCATCCGGAGATTTTGAAAAAGAATGCCGTTGCGGATGCTGTTCTTGCCGAACCGCTGGCGAATGGTTTCAATGCACTGGTCGAGCCTTTCTGCTTTCTCAATCTTTTCGATGTTCATAAACAAATCGACTTGTCGGGGCGTGTCCTGTGGCACCAAGTTGATTGCCTGAATCGTGACTGAGCGAATCGGGTTCCTCCAGTCGTATCTTTTTTCAAAGAGGGCAAAAGCCGCTTTTGCGATCAGCATTGGGGATTGTGTAGGCATATCCAAAGCCGTTTGCCATTGCTTTGAAAAAAGTGTGTTGTCCCGTATGTGAATGGCGACTCCATCCGCACACTTTTTGTGGACACGGAGTTTATGTCCGATGTCCTGCGTCAATTCGAGAAAGACGGGCCACACCTGCTCGTCGTTCTCCAAATCTTCGATGGTAGTAATTCCGTGTCCCACGCTCTTAACCGGAGAAACAAAGTCGGCGTTCATAACACGGGATTGGTCATTACCGTTTGCATACTGCCAAAGGGCAATTCCGTTTTTACCGAGCCGTCGGTTCAGAAAGTCAGGATCGGTCTTAGCTAAATCGCCAATGGTTCTAATGCAATAGCTATCTAATACACGCTGCGTTGCCCGTCCCACACCGAGCAAGTCCGCTGCGGGGAGTCCCCATATTTTGTCTCGGAAAGTGTCTTTCGGTATGACCGTCACAGCATCCGGCTTTTTCATATCCGAGCCGAGTTTGGCAAATATCTTATTGAAAGACACGCCGACTGAGATGGTCAACCCCAGCTCAAACTTGATAGTTTCTCTTATGTCATTTGCCACCTTTTCCGGAGAACCAAAGGTATAGTCTGTTCCGCTGATGTCAAGCCAGCACTCATCCATTCCATACGGCTCAACTTGATCTGTGTAGCGCTGGTAGACATTTCTTGCAAGTTTAGAGTATTTGATGTACTCCTCAAAGTGCGGAGGCACTACAACAAGGTTTCTGCACTTCTGCTTCGCTTGCCATACAGCATCGCCGGTTTTTATCCCAAAGGCTTTTGCGGCGTAGTTTTTGGCGAGAACAATACCGTGCCTTTCTTCCACCGAGCCGCAGACAGCGACCGGATACTTTCTCAAAGCTGGGTCGAGCATACATTCAACGCTGGCATAGAAGTTATTCATATCACAATGCAGTATTGATCTGCTCAACTAAATCACCTTATTTCTTGGAAATTCTGCGAAACCTCTTGACAAACCAAAGTGTCGTGTTGTATCATATGAACACGACAGAAGTGTCGTTGTTGTGATTCAGATTATAGCACGACACCAATGTCGTGTCAATAAGAAGTGACGAAAAAAGTGTCGTGTTGCTAAAAATAGAAATCTTATGGAGGGAATTGATAATGAAGTTCAGCGACAGATTAAAAGGGCTGAGAGAAAAAAATGATATGACGCAGGAGCAGCTTGCAAAGGTTTCCGGTGTTTCCCCCCGTACCATACAGAGATACGAATGCGGAACCTCTCGTCCTCGCTTGGATGCAGCGGAGAAGCTGGCAAAGGCACTTAATATTTCCGTGGATCAGCTTCTCGGTACGGATGGTATGCTCGTTGCTCAGGCTGCGGAGCAGTACGGCGCACGAGGTGCCAAACAAGCGCAACAGCTCACAGATGAAGTAACCGGTTTGTTTACCGGCGGTGAGTTGGCACAGGATGATATGGATGTTATGATGCAAGCCATTATGGATGCCTATTGGCTTGCGAAAGAGAAAAACAAAAAGTACACCCCTAAGAAGTACTGTTCTAAGGGCAAGCAGGATTGAGTCCCATTTATGGGACACATTGTGTGTTAGAATGGAAACAGGAACAAACCGAAAAGGGGTGAAGCCGATGTATGTAAGCACTTCTGAAATCGTACAAAAAGCAAACTCCATCGTTGCTCAATGCGGAACCCGTGATCCTCTCAGAATAGCAAAGGACTTAGGAATCGAGGTAATGTATTATCCGTTCAATGAACAGCGTGGAGCATATAAAGTCTTGATGCGTAATCGCTTCATCTTTGTCAAAAATGATCTGCATCCGGTTATGGAGAACATCGTGCTACTTCACGAATTAGGGCACGATGCTTTACATCGGGAGGAAGCCACGAAAGTTGGGGGCTTCAAAGAGTTTGAGATCTTCAATATGCGTGACAACCGTATGGAGTACGAAGCCAATCTCTTTGCCGCACAGATTTCCCTATCAGATGAGGACTTCCTTGAACTTGCGGAAAGAGGATACGACACACAGCAGATCGCACGGACATTGAATTCAGATATTAACCTTGTCGCTCTAAAAGCCGATACGCTGATTTCTCAAGGCTACCGTTTGCGCCAACAGGAGCATTGTAACGATTTTCTACGATACGACAAATAACTAAGATGCCACCCTTTCGGATGGCATCTTTTTTATCACCTTTAATCAGCGCAAGCCGGTTTCGTTTTTTTAGCTCAAACCTGAAAGAGAGCGCATCACCAAGTCGATGTCTTTGTTTTCAAGTTCCTGAATGATGTGCAGATAGGTTTTTTGCGTAGTGGTCATACTCGAATGTCCAAGACGCCGGGCAACGCTTGCGATGGAAACGCCCGTAAACAACAGTAAAGAGGCGTGTGTATGCCGCAGTCCGTGGACAGAGATGACAGGGATGTTACAGGCTTTGCAATGCCTGCCGAGAATGTCGTTCACCGTCGAATTATAGACAGTGGAGTTGACAAAGATGGGCTTATCTTCGGGAAGGTGCTTTACCAATTCAGAAAATTGAATGACAGTTTGCCAGTCAATTTGAATTTTCCGCACAGACGACTTGTTCTTCGTAGGCTGGAAGCCGCCCTTCCCCTTGTAGTCCCAAGTCTTGCTTATGGACAGTGTTTGATGGGCAAAGTCGAAGTCTTTCGGGGTAAGAGCCAGTGCTTCAGAAAAGCGCATCCCCGTCTTTGCTACCAACAGGATAAAGTAGTCCCAATTCACCTTATCCTTTAGGTCAAGCGAGATCAGCAGCGTGTGTAGCTCAAATTGATTGAGATACTTGATTTTCTTAGCAACCGGTGGCTTTCCCTTGATGATTGCCTTGCGAGTAGGATCTCTTTCAATCAAGCCCTCATCAACAGCATCAAGAATAGCTCCCTTGAGCTGGTGGTGAAAATCCATCGTGGTTTGGCGCTCGTGGAACTCAGCATAGTCGTTCAACAGCTGCTGATAAGCGATCCGGTTCATATCACATACTCTCAGGTTCGGGACGAGCTTAACGAGCCATTTCTGCGTCATCAGGTACTTGTCCATCGTCACCTTTCTGATTGCGCCCTTCTTATACACCGTAATCCATTTTGCATAATATTCACAGAACAAGTCTGTTCGTTTTGTTTCTGTTAGCATCAGAAGTCCTCCATTTCATTAAAAATGGCTTACGCTGATGAAGGGTGATAAGGTTGTCGAGCTGGTCTAAATAAGCACCGATCTTCCGTTGTTCCTCGACTGAAGGTACAGTTATTTCAATTTTCAGAAAATCGGACTCGTGTATTCTCCATTGTCCATAGATGACACCCTGACGCCATTTGACCATAGCATTTATAAAGTCTTTTCTGACCAATCTTCTTCCTAAAAAATCAGAGTCAGCAATGCCAGTAGGCTCAAAAATGCTATATACCGGTGAAATGCAGGCTTTTCCGTACTTATTCAGACCTATTGAGCCGGCTTCAAGGTTGTTGGAGCTATATATGAAATCGCCTTTCTCTGTTTTCTTATATAGCTTGTTTACCGTGTCCGTAACTAAGGCGCTTCGGTCATAACGCTCACCTTTAGGGGCAACACCTTCATTTGCTATGAATGCCATAAGGGGATATTCGTCGCTCATTGGTGCTTGTTGATTACGCTCTATGAGCAAATCCCCAACCTTACGCTGTTCCCAAGAAGAAGTATTTCGCTTTTTATTTGCGGTCAGGATACGCCTGCCCGCCCTTGCGGTAAAAGAAATGCACTCACGCTGATGAAGGGTGATAAGGCTATCGAGTGCTGTAAAGTATGTACCAATAGCAGCCTGCTCACTAATGTTTGACGGGATGGAGAACACAGTTTTGGACACCAATTTCCAATCTGCCCTCGGCATTTTCGTCCCGGTCGATTGATTAGCTACTTCATCGAATTGCCGGCTCTGAATCAATCGATATAGAAAGCTGCTATCAGCATTTTGAGGCTGTAATACCCAAAAATCGCCCACAGCAAGCCCATCAAATGTGGGCAAAAGCCAGTTTTGCAAGTACGGGCGGAGTTTTCCGTAAAGGACATCACCTTGATGAAATGCGATGCCTGATTTGATACTTTGCTTGGCGTAGATGTCTTTGTTGAGCCGACCTGTCCCTGACACTATATCCTCATATTCAACTCTTGGAAGGGTATCATCGGAGCATATTACCGATGATCGCACAGCGATTTCTTCAAACTTACGCTGTTCCCAAGAAAATGTCGAAGCGGTGAAGATCATAGAGATAAAAGCCTGAAAAAAGCCGAATAAAAATACACATTTACGCTGATGAAGGGTGATAAGGTGGTCAAGGCGAGTTAGCAGCTCACCTATTTTCCTCTGCTCATCTATATATGGTAGAGGTATAGGCATTTGGAAGAACACATCATCTTTAATTGAGAACCTATCTGACCTTGCACCAGAGTCACCATTGAAATTCATAAACGAATGCCAATACGCGCACTTAAAGAAATGCTCCAAATAAGTCGTGTCAACATCGTGCGGACGAAAGACGGTATATAACGGTGACATTACGCCCGTTCTTCCAAGTTTATTGCTGTTTATCGGTCCAACTGGGGCGGAAGTAGAGATACGAGGGTTGTAAACAAAGTCCTCATTTTTTACAATGTAGTACCCATCCAAGCTGCCCAGCTTTGCTATATCGTGGTCAAAGAAATCTCTTTGACTTATAATTCCGAACTCAGCAGAGTTTGTAAATGTTTCTACATATTGTAGTCCGGCATTTTTCTCCGTGACTTTATCTGCAATTTCGGATAGCTTACGCTGTTCCCAAGAAAAATCAAAAGAGCCAAGGAAACACCTTGGCTCTCTTGTTAAGACCGCATATTTTTTCATTTTTCGGCTTGCTTTAGCGGTGATGGCACTCATTACGGCACATCAACCTCAAATCCACCGGTAAGAATGAACTGCCGCAAAAGCTGATCCGTTTTCATATTGACCTTGGGCGGAATCAACTTGGTTTGTTCATATGCTTCAAAGAATGCTTTTGCTTTGGTCTTATCGACGCTCTTTTTCAGCTCGTCAAACCTGCCAAACTCATTGATAGTCGCTTCATTCAGGTTAAGCCCCATCATATTCCTGAGTTTATCCTCATCAAGACCGAAGATAGTCGCAAAACGGTGAATTTGGTCATCTTTTGCTCTAAACTGATACTCCGTGATGTAGTCACGAAGCGTTTTTCCGTCCTCGGCAATGACATCGCCTCGCTCAATGTCGTGCAGAAAGATATTTGCGTATTTCTGCTCCTCTTGCGTTAGGGCAGCAAAAGTTTTGTGAAGTTCTGCCTTTGCTTGCTCAATAGATTCCTCGGACGAACCTTCCTGTCGAATCAATTTGAGGTACTTATCGAAGCGACTGTTCATATAATCGGCATCGATAACCCCTGTGTCAATTTCAGTCAGGTATCCAACAAGATCGTATGGTATATCTATGTCTTGTGATCCAGGATCATCGGAAGAAGCAGCGGAAAGCTCTTTATAACGCTGTGCCAAAATCAAAAATGCGTTCTCATCGAACTCCATTGCAATTTCAATCGAATTTCCACTTTCCTCGTCCTTGAATGAGTAGGTGTGTTTGTCCCACCTAAATCCTTGGATTTTAGCAGCTTCAAGGTATCCGTTGAAATCTCTAAACAGCGAGGCGAACTTAGCTCTTACGGTTCCGTCCGCAGGCAACTTTTCAAAGTCAGGGATACCAGCATTCTTGAACAAATAGGCAATATCATCAAACACAGCGTTGAGCTTTCCGAGGTTGTAAGACAGTTTTTCAACGAACAGACCTATCGGTCTATCGCCGGAATAGAGCTTAACAGCTTTGCTCACATTCTGCTCCATCGTATGCGGCTTGCGATAATATCTGATGATACCAAAAGGCTTATCGGGTCCGAAAAGTCTGTTGGTTCTGGAAAATGCCTGAATGATGTTCTCATACTCCAGTATCTTGTCCATATACAGCGTGTTGACCCACTTAGAGTCAAAGCCGGTAAGCATCTGATCCACTACAATCAGGAGGTCGAGCTGCTTCTCAGGCTCTCTTTCGACCCGCTTATATTGCTCTTTGTGGGCAAGGCGTAGAGAAAGGTCTTTTTTGAAGCGAGCGTGTGTAGCAATCGAAAAATCCTGACCAAACATCGTATTATAGTCAGTAAGGATTTCGATTAAGCCTTGCTCTTTATAGAAAGCAATCGGCTGCCCTCTGTATTCTTTGTAGTCACCATCTTCATTGCTGATATTGGGGTCAAAAAGGCAACTGATCCTAAGTTTCGGCATTGCAGCCTTCAACAGTCGATAGTAGTCTATTGCTTCGGGGATGCTGCTCGTTGCAAAGATTGCGTGGAATTTCCCGTTGTGACTCAAAGTAAGCCAGTTTTCTTGAATATCCTCAACAACCTTGCTTTGATGCTCTGCGGAAAGGTACTGAGTTTTTGGAAGATAATCTTCAATGCCCTTGACCCACTTTCCGTCATCGCCCAAGAAGCCCGCCATCTTGACGGTGGAGGAGTCCATATACTCATAGAATATTTTTGCCTTTTTGGGATCGCTGATTGCTTCTTCTTCGGTTGCTGCTTTTGCTTTTTCCAAAGCAACCACCTTGCGGACATCCTTATCACGGAAAGTCAGGACTTTATAAGGATCAAATCCAAGCACATTCTTATCCCTGATACCATCAGCAATGCTATATCTATGGAGTTCATTGCCAAAAACATCTGTTTGGGCATTGTTTTTCTTTGCATTCTCCTCAAACACCGGTGTGCCGGTAAAGCCAAAGAAGATGGCATTGGGAAATGTTTCCTTGATGATGGATAGCATATCTCCAAAAGTTGAACGATGAGCCTCGTCAACAATAAAAACAAGCCGTTTGCCGTTGATTATTTCAATGTCGCTTGCATTAAGTCCTCCGTCCTCATCTCGGATGTTGCTCATCTTCTGAATAGAGGTGACAATTAGGGTATCTGCCGTTGCGTTGCTTTTCAGCTTAGTCAAAAGGACATATGTGTTCTCTGTTGCCTGCACGGTTTCGTTCTCGTCCGCAAATGCCCGATACTCCTTGAGCGACTGCGTTCCTAACTCAATACGGTCGGTAAGGAAAATAACCTTATCAGCATCATTGGAGTTTGCAATCAACTGAGCCGACTTAAAGCTCGTCATCGTCTTGCCTGAGCCGGTGGTATGCCAAATGTAGCCGCCACGCTGCTTACCGCTATCCCACTTCGTTTTAGACACAACATCGGAAATTGCGCTGGCTGCGTAATACTGGTAGCTTCGCATTACCTTCAGAACACCGTCAGCATTGTCGGCAACAGTATAAAACCCAATGAGCTGGTGCGCCATAGGAATGGACAACAGCGAGGAGGCGATAGCTTTCCAATCGTTGATAGGCTCATTATTGAAGTCAGCCCAATGGAAATAGTAATCCGTATTGAACTTTCCGTCAGGTCCGGGATTCGCAAAATAACGAGTTTCTTCAGGGTTCATTGCAACAAACACCTGAACGAGCGAGAACAATCCGGTAAAAACGCCCTCATATGAGTATTTCTCAATCTGATTATATGCTTGACTGACGGGGACACCGCTGCGCTTCAGCTCAATATGTATAACCGGCATACCATTGATGAGCAGCATCAAATCGCCACGACGGTCATTCAGCATTTTTGACTTGCTCGGAAAGGCTGGTTGCTGTACGATCTGATACCGGCTCTGTCCAGCGGCGATTTCTCTGCGATCATATATTTTCAAGCTGATTTCAGTGCCAAAATGGAGCTTGTCGTCAGGGTTATCACGCTTGATGGACACAGTTTTTCCGTTGATAAAGCCATTGAGTTTTAACGGGGTTCTAAGTTCCGTGATCTGCTCAATAATCTGCTGCATTTCGCCATCCGTAAGAGGATAGTTATTCAAGCGGTCAATACCACGGTTGTTATCATACAGGATTCTTGCCCAATTTCGGATGAGGTCTTGCTCGGTCGGGTTCTTGATAACTTCTTTTTCCCAGCCTTTATCCGCCAAGACTTTAATCAGGGCTTCCTCAAAGTCCGCTTCTTTTTGGAATGTCATTCGATTTCCTCCTTCCTGCGATATTGATGTCACACGAACATCTTTTCAAGCATAGATTTCTTGATATTTTGGAGCTTTTCCAACTCACGCTGATGAAGGGTGATAAGGTTGTCAAGCTGGCGAAAGAAAGAACCTATTTTCTTTTGTTCTTTTTCTGATGGAATCGCTATATCTTGATTGTCCAAATCGTTTTTGTTGAGATTACCGATTGCACCATTCCCGCCAGCCACAAACAACTCAATAAACCGTCTGTACCAAGATGATCCCATCGAAGCGTTTACAAAGTGCGGTTCTTTCGTTGTGCCAAGAAGCATAAATCCACCGTGAACAGCGGATTCTTCAGGGATTCCGCTGATAATCGTGTGTTTTCCAACAAGTCTTGACGACCCATTGGCTGCGGTAATGAGAATGTCGTTTGCTCTTACACAGTCAATATTGACAGCTTCACGCACAACAAAAACATCTTCATCGCTTAATACAAAACTATCCTCGGCTATATTTGATGAGCGCAGAACACGAACCCCATTTTTCCGAATATCAGAGGGTTTGTATGTTAGCCCACGGCGAGTTGCCACAACATCTGAGAACTTACGCTGTTCCCAAGGGTCAGTAAATCCCTTAAAGCGAATTTCGGGGTAACTGCTGCCATTTTGCGGGAACATCTTTTCGAGCATCGACTTTTTCACATTCGTCAACTTTTCAAACTTACGCTGATGAAGGGTGATAAGGTTGTCGAGGTTTTCAAAGAATAGCCCTATGCGCTTTTGCTCAGGAACAGATGGCAAACAAATAACAGTGTTTAGTATGTTATCGTTATAAAGCCTTTTTATGGTGCTACCCTCAATACCAGCCCACTTTACTACTGAGTAAAAACACTTCAAAAATGGATTTGAGAGCCTTTCATCGTGGTTAAGCCACACGATATTTGAATCCTGAAAATACTCATTATTCCCGGCAAATTCAACGGCTCTGCCGATACTGCCCGACGCTGAAATCAAAATATCTCCCTTTTGGGGATAAGGATATTTTGATTTGTATTCTTCAAAAAGCTCTCTGGAAATAAACGCATCAGGATCAGCGCCAAATGTTCCAATTTTATAAAAAGGTATATCTCCAGTTTCTGATGTCTGTTCCTTGAAAATGCGGCGGCACATTGAAACCGAGCCTATTTCACCAAGCTTACGCTGTTCCCAAGCGTCTGAGAATCCTTTGAAGCGAATTGCGGGAGCATCTGATTTTTTCGTCATTCTGCACTACCTCCCAGCAATTTCTTCAACTCATTAAGTCCCAGCATATCATACTCATTACCCTCAAGGTCATCGATCATTCCCGAAAGCGTTGCTTCGGTTTCGCTGATCTGCTGTTCGACCTCGAAGAAAGTTGTGGCATACTTGTTCTGAAGGGCTTGAATTTTGCTCACCAAGCTGTCGATTACGGTATCAGGCAGTTTGTGAATGCTCTCAATGAGAGGAGCAATCCACTTCTTTTCGAGCAAATCCAAAGCCTGCTCATCGCTCAGACTTTCAATCGTATCCTTTGTTTTTGCCTGCAACGCAGCACCCTTTGCCTTGATCTCCGCCTTGATTTCTTTCTCGCTCTTGACCAAAGACTCTACCTTTTCTAAGAGTGTACGAAGCGCAACGCTTTCAGGAGAACGGTCTTTCTTCAGTTCCTTAATCTTTTTGGATACTTCTTTCGGAACGAAAGCATCGCCTTCCTCGGTGAGAACATCGTTGCAGCTCTCTTTATCCTCCTCTGTCATTTCATCAAGGATAGACTCATACTCAGAAGGGATTTCCGCCAAACGGCTTTCCAAACCGTGAAGCTCGTCCGTTTCTGCGGAGAGTAAAGTCGCCTGTACCAAGTCGAACGGGATAATATGACCTACCCAGCCCTCTTGAACTTCCTGATCTTTACCGTCCTTTTTCTTGATGACAAGGTTCGGATCGACCTTCTTTGTTGCAGCAAAGCCTTCGGTTTGCAACATTTCGAGGTCGATGGAAATACCTGTCCAATCGTCGTCAAGAAGCTGGAACGCCGCATATTTGTCGATAAGTGGAATTTCTTTCAATCGCTCGAAAATATCAGCACTCAGCACGGTTTCAGCCTTAGAGATTTCGATGCTTCCCATCCGGGCGATAAGTTCTTCTTTCAGGAATGCCGGGAAAGTGGAAAAGGCGGCGTTAAAAGCTTTCTCAAACCCGACCACATCAGGGTGGCTCTTGATGGCACTCTTAATATCAGGGGTAGACACATTCACATAAGGAATGCCACTCTCAGTAAATAACGCCTTTTTCAGCGCAGGGAACGCCGTCCAGAATTCGCTCATCTCGTCAATTTCTGCTGTCGGGATACCGCCAAACATAGACGCATAGACATCCCAATGCTCGGCAGCTTCAGAGGAATCAACATAGCGAGGAATGTTCAAGTTATAATCATTGCTGCGAATTTCTTCACGACTGACGACTCGTGAAAACTTCGGTATGTTTTCACGCTTAATAAAGGTATCTGCTATGCGTTTAATGTCAGACGCACGGAGCTTGTTATTTTTACCCTCTTTGATAAAGCCCTTGGATGCATCGATGATAAGGACATCGGTATTCTCACGCTTTTGGCGCAGCACCATAATGATGGTGGGAATTCCTGTCCCGAAGAAGATATTTGCAGGCAGCCCGATAATGGCGTCGATATGGTTATTCTCAATCAGGTTCTTTCTGATTTCACCTTCCTCACCGCCACGGAACAGTACGCCGTGGGGAAGAACGATTGTCATAATGCCGTCCGGCTTGATATGGAACAGATCGTGCAAGAGGAAAGCATAGTCGGCTTTTCCTTTGGGAGCAAGTCCAAAACGAGCATAACGAGGATCTCCCTCTTTATTGGACGGGTCCCAAGCCTGCGAATACGGCGGATTGGACACGACCGCATCCACATAGAGAGGATTATAGGTATTCACCGGATCATTTTCGTCAAAGTACGGCCAATCCTCCTCAAGAGTATCGCCGTTACGAGTGACGATATTATCCGGTTTGATGCCACGCATAACCAAATTCATCCGGGTCAGGTTGTAGGTGTTCTCCTTCAATTCCTGAGCGAAGTATTTGATGTTGTTGTCATCGGTCATATATTTGGCAACGCTCTGACCGATATTGATAAGCAACGATCCCGAACCGCTTGTCGGGTCGTAAATTTTGATTTCGCTTTTGCCCTTCAAGTGGCTTGCAACGATTTCAGACATCAGCAGAGATACCTCGTGCGGGGTGTAGAACTCACCTGCTTTCTTTCCAGCATTTGCTGCAAAGTTACTGATAAGATATTCGTAGATAAAGCCGAGAACATCGTAGTCCTGCTTGCCGTCCATAGGAATATCCTTTATCAGCGTCAGAAGCCCGCTGATTGCTTTTGTTTGTGAACCGGAGCTATCGCCAAGTTTGGAAAGACCCGTTTGCAAAGTGTCAAATACTTTATCAAACACCTTTTTGTGCGTGTTGGAAATCAACCGGCTGAACGCAGAGAGCGCATCACGGACATTTGAAACATCAAAGTCCTTACCCATAGAGAGCCAAGTAGAAAAGAGGTCTTTATAGGCAATAAAGTAGCCAATATTCTCTTGAACCCACTTAACCGTTTCATCATCTTCTTCTGATACGGTTTTCAGAAGTTCGTCGTCATAGTCATTTTCCTTCAAGAATTTGACTTCTTTATCAGATAGATACTTGTAAAAGATAAAGCCAAGTATGTAATCCTTATATTCATTCGCTTCGATTTTGGAGCGCATTTGATTTGCGGAAGCCCATATTTTCTGAGCGAGCTGTTGCTTATTCATCCTGTGAACCCATCCTTTTTCATTTTCTAAGGGAGATATACTACTCCACTGTTATGATACAACAATTAGTGTCCCATAAAACGGACTCACTTCTCGTCGGGAACAAACTCCATAATGTCATCGGTCGTGCAATTCAAAGCTGAGCAGATTTTCCCCAACACTTCAGTGCTTACATTTTCATCACGACTGAGCTTATTGATTGCGTATTTAGTGAGTCCAGCAGCTTCCTGCAAATCTCTTTTCTTCATATCTCGATCAAGCAGAATGTGCCAAAGTTTTTTATAGCTTACAGCCATCGTATCATTCCTTTCTCTCAACCTGCGAGTAAGTGCTAAAACACAACTTATATTATAGCACATAATCCCGAATTATCAACTATAAATCCCGATATTTCAGACTTAGTTCCCGATTTTCATACCTACTCAAACTCTCCTGCAACCGAATAGCTTGGGAACAGCGTAAGTTGGGTGAACTCGTTGATAGAGTAGTTCGCAAGAATACAAACAACGAATCTACGCTACCATTAACAATCTCAGCACAATATGGTTTGGTTGACCAAATCACATACTTTAATAACCGTGTTGCAAGCCGAGATGTGAGCAACTATTACTTAGTGCTGAACGGCGAATTTGCCTACAACAAAAGCACCTCTGATGGCTATCCATTTGGTGCGGTCAAAAGACTTGATCTGTACGAAAAAGGCGTGCTATCAACGCTTTACATCGTTTTTGCTCCCAAGAAAGAGCAGCAGATTGATTCGGATTATCTGACCGTTTTCTTCGATACAGATAGATTAACTATTAAAAGTCAACCCGTAAAATGAATGGAGGAGATGAAAAGCAAATGGTTCAAAAAAGGTATAGCAAAGCTGAGGTCTTGTCAGACCCCTGCTGGCTATTCAAGTAGCTGCACTTAAGCCGCTGAGCAATATGGCTGCCTGGATTTCTCCATGGCAAATATTAGACGAACCAACTTTTTGGCCGCGTGAGAGATGGCAATATTGTAGTGTTTTCCCTCCGCCCGCTTCTTGGCGAGATAATCAGCAAAAGCCGGGTCCCAGTGGCAGACATACTTGGTTGCGTTGTAAAGTGCGTAGCGTAGGTATCGGGAGCCACGCTTTTCCATATGCGGGTAGCAATTTTTGAGCTGTCCGGATTGGTAAGTGGAGGGGGACATCCCTGCATAAGCCAACAGCTTGTCTGGGGAGTCAAACCGGGTGAAGTCGCCGACTTCTGCCAGGATCATGGCAGCCATGCGGAACCCCAGCCCAGGGATAGTGGTAATAGGAGAATGAAGCTCATCCATAATGGATTGGATTTGCTCTTCGATTTCATCAATTTCACGATCCAGTTCACGGATGAGCCGGATGGTGTGCTGTAATTCAAGGGACTTGGCGGGCATCCAGGAGCCAATAGAGTTTCTGGCGGCATCC
>ENA-OZMW01000113-OZMW01000113.1-human-gut-metagenome-genome-assembly--contig:-NODE-113-length-15679-cov-4.683180_pt1 | contig 15679 bp, 10 predicted proteins | sample MGYA00244194_ERZ653823 | MGnify/ENA primary metagenome ERZ653823 (study PRJEB26926, sample SAMN06164551) | human gut metagenome | biome: ENVO:00009003; feature: ENVO:2100002; material: ENVO:00002003...
CCCGCGTGTTTATTGAGGGGACGCAAGGGCGCTGCCCTTGACCCGCCAAAGGGTCTTCGACCCTCTGGACTCCCCTTTTCGCGATTCAGTTGGTGACAACTGCATACTTTACCCGCGTGTTTATTGGAGGAACGAAGAGCATTGCTCATTGCTCATTGCTCATTCGTTTCACCCGCTTGCGCAGCTTCTTCCGAAACGTTTCGCGGTCGAACAGCAGGAAGCCAATCGTCCGCTTCACCAGCCCGGTCTGCTCCGGGATGAAGCCAATCATGCGGCTCGGCGCGTCCGCCGCGCCCATCTCGTGCGCCGCAAGCGCCGCCTCCGCCGACTGGTCGCGCACCAGCGTCCGCAAATCCAGCGCATCCTCCCCCGCGAACACCATGTCCTCGAACGGGATGTTCCGCAGCAGCTCCGCGTCCGCTTCGGGCAGCTGTCGCAGCGCCCCCTCGAAGGGCAGCGACATTGCCAGCTGCACGCCGGGACTGTCAAGCGACTGCATCACGCCCGTTCCGGCGAAGGTATCGTGGAAGTCGCGCACAAATTGCAGCGCGTGATGCTGGACGCAGGTCGACAGGAAGTGCGCGGCTTCATTGCGCCCCTCCTGCGCGTACACCGGGACGACACGCGCATTCTGCCGCTCGAAGCCCACGCAGGGCGCTTCGTCGGAGGACAGCAGGAACTCGCGGAACGCGCCGGACATGGCGGGCGGCATCGGATAGAAGCAGTGTACGGGGAAATCGTAGGCAGCGGACAAGCGCTCGCTGTTCCGCCCGTCCGCATGAACGTAGTAGACCGGAACCGCGCGCTGCGTCAGCTGGCAGAGCGCCGCCTGCAAGCGTCCGCTGTACCCCATATCAAAGCACGCCGCGCCTTCCGGCAGCTTTTCCTCATAATACGCCCGTGCCGCGCTGTATGCCGCCTGATGACGGCAGCCGTCGTAGAGCTTGTCGCGGAAGAAGCGCAGAAACGCCTGCCAGCGCGTTTTCTCCTGAAACGGCGATTGCCACGGGAAACCCGCCGCCTCCGCCTGATGGTGCAGTTCGCTTTCCGGCGCGTCAAGCGTGCAGAAGGACAGCAGCTTCAGCGTTTTTTCAGGCGTGTAGACCGTCCAGCGCACCGGCAGCGCCGCCCAGTCGGTCGGATTCGCCATCAGCGCGGGCAGCAAGCACCGCCGCGACGCGGGAATGTAGTCTGTTTCGACAGCATCCGCGTCCGTGCGCAGCAGCTCGACTGCCTGCCGCAGCAGCGCACCATCCCGCGCGAGGAACACCAGCCGCTTTACGCCATCCGCCCGGCAGCGGCACAGCAGCCACTTTGCCAGCGCCAGCAGGTGTGTGCCGACGGCGTAGTACCCCAGCCGGGACGGATACGCCGCAAACGCGGAATCCGCCGTCGCGGGGGCATAGCCGTCGTCAAAGAAGCGGTTTGCCGCCAGCCCTTGTGCGCACCTGAGCGCCAGCGGCTGCATGGCGTCCGCCGTCGTGAAGCCCGCCAGACACCCGTGTCCCAGATTCGCCATCTGCGTGCAGTCCGCATCCATGAAAACGTCCGCCGGGCGCGGCAGCAGCAGGGCGTGTAAACCCGCTTTTTTCGCGGCTTCCACGTCGATTTTCGCATTGTCGCCGATGTGCAGCACGTTATCCGGCTTCACGCCCAGTTGCGCCGTCAGCTTGCGATAGAGCGCGCCGTTCCATTTCAGCGCGTTCTGCTCATTCGAGAGGAAGAAGCCGTCCCAGCCGCGGACGCCGCATTTTTCCAGCATCCGCCGAATCGTGTCCGCGTCAAGGTACATGTCCGACGTCAGCACGACGCGCTTTCCCGCCGCTTTCGCCAGATTGAACAGCTGCACGCCGGTTTTGCGCGGGCGGCAGAAATGCACCTCCGCCTCCCGCTCGTTGTAGGTCATTTGCCCCACGCAGTCGTCCGACACGTCCAGATTCTGCATCATGGCGCTGTAAATGTTCCACATCGTCACGTCAGCTTGCGTTTCGGGCAGCCACGCGCGCGCGCAGCTTTCCGCCTCTATCCGCGCCTGTGCGAAGGAGGTCATGTTCCGCCGCGCCGCCCGCTGCCATTTGCCTTCCAGCGTGTGGAAGAGGTCAATCGGTGTGCGGAAGGGGCGCAGAATCAGCGTATCGAACACATCCAGCGAAATCACCGGGCAGTCGATGCCGTCCAGCCCCAGAATCGCGCGCTTGATGCGCTCCGTCCCGTCCCACCACGGGGTCATCGGCTGGTCGAACCAGAAGATTTCCGGCAGATTCGCGTCCTCATCCGGCGAAAAATCCGGGCACAGCGCCGCCGTCAAGCGGCTGATTTCCGGCTGATTCGCCGCCTTCCGCGCCTGCTCCGCCCACATCCGCGCATACCACTTTCGCGCCTTTTGCAGCTGCTGACGCGCTTGATCCGCCCCTTGCTGATGCAGAAATTCATCCGCAAAGGCAAAGACCTGCGCAATATCGGCGTAATTTTTGCGGAATTTTGCCGGATTTCCCGCTGCCCCCGTCGAGGACGACGAATGTTCACAGTAGAACACGCCGTCGCCGCGGTGCCGCCCGAAACCCTGCGCAAAGAAATACAGCACGACGGAAAACGCAATGTCTTCCGTCATCACAATGTGCTTTTTCGCCAGCGGCGCGTAGTAGGGCGCGCACCGCAGCCACAAATCGCGCCGAATCACCTTGTTCCAAATGGTATGGAAGCTATAGCACGTCATCGCCTGCTGAAAAAACGCATCCCGCACCGCATCGCCGCGCAGCTCGTCCTCCAGCACACAGTCCGCATGAACCGGGCGCACGAAGCGGTCGCCGTTTTCGCGCTGCCAGACCGTGTCGCCCATCACGAGGTCAAAGTCGTTTTCTTCCGCCAGCGCGACGGCGGCACGGTAAAAATCCACCGACACAAAATCGTCGCTGTCCAGAAAAGCGAGGTACTTGCCCGTCGCCGCGTCCGCGCCGGTCATCCGCGCCGCGAAAAGCCCGCGGTTCTGCGAATGCGTCAGCACCCGAAAGCGGCTGTCGCGCCGGGCATACTCCGCCAGCACCGCGCCCGCGCCATCCGGCGAGGCATCATCCACCAGCAGGAACTCCGCGTCCCGCAGCGACTGCGTGCGCAGCGACTCCAGACACGCGGGCAAATCCCGCTTCGTCCCATATACCGGAACGACCACAGACAGCGTTGCAGCCACCGCGCTTCTCCTTTCTGCCCATCCGAAAACGAGTGATACTTGCCGATTTTGACATGTACATTCTACCATATTCCCGCCCGATTAGCAAGCCTTTCGGGGGATTTTTGCACGACCCAAAAACGCGGTCAGACAGCTTTTTTCGCCATCTGACCGCAGGATGCCCTATTTTGCGGAAAATCCGCTTACCAAGTAATATCCTCGCCCGTCAGCGCCTTCCACGCCTTGCGGATATCCTTCTGATGGCGCACGCCGTTCTTCGTGTCCCCATTCCGAATGGTTTCCTCCATCGTGCGCGGGAAATGGACGCACAAATGCCCGTCGAAGTCGTTATCCTTGATGCTGCCGGACAGGTGGGGCATACAGTGCATGGAGGCCAGCACCCATGTGCCGCTGGGAAGCAGGACATACACCGGCTTCTCGTCCCACGAGAACTTGCCGCCCCACGCCGCCTTCATAATCGCGGTATCCTGCGCCGTCAGCGGCTCGGAGTCCGCGTGACGACCCAAGGAATAGAAGCGCAGACGGAAGGAGGAACCGCTTCTCGGCTCATAGACCAGCACCGTCTGCCCGCTCTTGATGGTCGGCTTGATTTCCGTGTACCACATCTGCAGCTTAATCTGGCTCTTTGCCGGGCCATTGCCGAAGGACGCGCCGTTGTTGCCCGTGCCGCCGTTTTGATTTTCGTCTGGCAGCGCAGTGTCGCCGGTCACGCAGTCGCCCGTGTACAGCTTCGTCTGCGTGTTCACGCCCGCAATGCCGTCCGGGGCAAGCCCGTTGCGCTTCTGGAACGCCAGCACCGCCGCGCGGGTCGTCTCGTCATAAGTGCCGTTGATGGTCACGGTGTAGCGCAGGTTGCTCAGCGCCTGCTGGAGGCGCAGCACCGCGTCGCCCGTCGCGCCGACTTTCAGGTTGGTGTACACCGTCGGCGTGGTGGAATCAACCTGCTTGCCCTCCGCCGTAATCGCGTTGACGGAGTAGAGGATGGTGTACGTCGCCGTATCGCCGTTGCCGGAGCCGGTCAAGCCGTTGCGCAGCTGGAACGCGCGCATGGCAGCGACCGTGTTCGCGCCGTACTTGCCGTCCACCTTGTCCGTCAGGTAGCCCAAATCCTTCAGGCGCTGCTGAACGCTCTTCACGTCGTCGCCCGTGCAGCCGGAATAGAGCAGGCGGGTCGGACGCGTCACGCCCGTGGTCGGGGTGGACGTCGGCGTGCTGATAGCAGCAAGCGCATCCGAAGAATACAGCTTCTTGTAGGTGCGCTTGCCCGCCACACCGTCCGCGCTCAAATTGTTGCGCAGCTGGAACGACGCAACCGCCGCCATCGTGCCCGTGCCGTAGTTGCCATCCACCGTGCCCGTGTAGTAGCCCAGCGCCTTCAAGCGGCTCTGCACGCTCTTCACGTCATCGCCGGACGAACCTTCGCGGAGGGTGCGCGTGGGCACGATGCCGAAGGACTGCGTGGGGGTCGGCGTAGGCACAGCAGCCGACGGATCAGCCGCAATCGCATTGCTCGAATAGAGGATTTTAACCGTGTTCGCGCCGACTTTGCCGTCCGCCGTCAAGCCATTGCGCGCTTGGAACGCCTGAACCGCCGCCACCGTCGCCGCGCCGTAGATGCCATCCAGCGCGCCGGAGTAGTAGCCGAACTTGTCCAAACGGCTCTGCACGCTCTTCACGTCGTCGCCGGACATGCCGGGGCGCAGAATGCGTGTGGGTGCGCTTTCATCCACCGGTTTGGGAGAAGGCGTGACGGAGCTGCCCGCGTCAATCGCGGTGCTGCTGTACAGCGCCTTGACCGTGTCCTCGCCGCAGATGCCGTCGGACGTAAGCCCATTGCGCGTCTGGAAGCGGCGAATCGCGCTTTCCGTCGCCGTGCCGTACACGCCGTCCGCCTTGCCCGTCAGGTAGCCCAGCGCAATCAGCTTCGTCTGCACGCTCTTCACGTCGTCGCCCTTCATGCCCAGCGTCAGCTTGCGCTCGCCCACGCCGTCGGGCTGCGACGTTTCCTTCGCGCCAATCGCGCCTTCGGAGAACAGGCGCTTGCGGGTGTTTGTGCCCAGAACGCCGTCAGCGGACAAGCCGTTCTTCTTCTGGAAGGCAAGAACCGCCGCCTTCGTCGCCGCGCCGTACTGCCCGTCGGAGATGCCGGTCAGGTAGCCCAGCGCCGCCAGACGGTCCTGCGTGTACAGCACATCCTGCCCGCCCATGCCCTCGCGGAGCGTGCGGGTCGGGATGCCATAGGCGATGTTGTCCAAATCCGCGGTGGGCTTGGGCGTAATCATCGGCTGCGTGACGTTGCCATTGCTGTCGAAGTAGCTTTCCAGCTTGACAAGCGTGTTCTTGCCCGCCTTGCCATCCACCGTCAGCCCGGTCGCCTTCTGGAACGCCATGACTGCCTCGAACGTGGACTGCCCGAACACGCCGTCCACCTTGGAGATGGTGAAGCCCAAATCCTTCAGCGCCTGCTGCAATACCCGCACGCGCGAGCCGCTGGACGTGTACTGCAATTTGCTGTAATCGCCCTTGAACAGCCCCGTCGCGGTCGAAGAGGAGGACGACGAATTGCCGTCAATGTCAATGCCCGTCTGCTTTTCCAGCAGAGCAATCGTCGCGGAACCGGCGATACCGTCCACCGTCAGGCTGTTCGCCTGCTGGAACGCGGTCACCGCCGCCTTCGTGCCGCTGCCGAAGCTGCCGTCCACCGTGCCGGAGTAGTAGCCCAATTGCGTCAAGGCCTGCTGCAAGCGGCGCACATTGTCGCTCTTGTCGTTCTTCTGCAGCTTCAAGGCTGCCGCGCTGCTTGTGATGACCAGCGTCAGCATCAGCACCAGCGCCAGCACACGCACGATGCTCTTTTTCATAGCATTCCCCTCCAAATGTTCCAAAGTACCTGCGGCTATTGTATCAGAAAATCACGCAATTGTAAAGAACTATTACGCATTTGTTACAAGTTGAATTTCTCCAACAGCTCCATCGGGTGTGAAATCAGCACCTTCGCCCCGTTGTCCAGCAGCTCCTGCGCCGTGCGGAAGCCCCACAGCACGCCCACTGGATTCATGCCCGCGCTGCACGCACAGGTCATATCCACCTTCGTGTCGCCCAGATAGAGGAAATCCGCCGGGGCAATGCCGAGCTGCTCCGCCACCAGCAGCGCGCCCGCCTTGTCCGGCTTCACCGGCACGCCCTCCACCTGCCCGCGCACGACGCTGAACGGTACATCCGGGAAGAAGTGGCTGATGACGTTCTTCGTATCCGCGTCGGGCTTATTGGAGAGCACCGCCAGCTTCAAGCCGCGCTCCGCCAAAGCGTGCAGCAGCTCCGGAATGCCGTCGTAGGGCTGCGTTTTCACCTGCGTATGCTTCTCGTAGTACGCCTGATACTCCGCCTGCACCGCGTCCGCCAAGTCCTGCCGGTCGCGAACCGCCCGCTGCGCCAGAATCTTCGCGCCGTTGCCGACGAGGTAGCAGTATTCCTTCGTCTCCCAGCCGGGCAGCCCGTGCAGGCGCAAGGCACGGTTCATCGCCGTGGCAATGTCGTCAATCGTGTTCGTCAGCGTACCGTCCAAATCAAACAAAACCGCCTGAATCATCAAAAAAATCTCCTTTATGTGATGAATGGATTTCGCGCCGCGCTGCCATGCTAAGGCAGAAAGGAGCGATGAACATGGACAAAAAACGCAAGGATTCCGTCATTCGCGCAACCGTCGACCGTGCCGCCCTGCTGCGCGGGGTGCTGATGCTGACGGCGCTCGCCCTGCTGCTCTGCTTCGGCTTGAAGCCAAGCCGCGCCGCCGCGCCCGACGCCGAGGACGGCGCACTGACCGCCTCCGACGCCTCCGCCCGCCTGAGCGCCGAGTGCGAGCTGCTCCAGCGCGTCACCTTTTCCCCCTGCGGGCACGAAATGACGCGCCGCCAGCGCCTGCCAGCCGAACTGGCCGGCATGACGAAGGACGAACTCGCCGCGAAGTACGACCAGTGGGTCATCACGTCGTTTTCGCCCGCGCAGGTGAGCATGGAACGCGCGCTTGCCCTCTACTGCCCGGAGCATGTTGTGCTGATGCCGGACGAAAGCGGGCAGCTGTGCATCTTCCGCAACCGTTACGGCGACGCGCTGGCGCTGGTGCGCGAACTCGGCGTGCCGCTGAGCGACTTGCCGGACGATGTGCAGGAGGAGGTTCGTCCCGGTCTGGGGTTTGACGACGAGGTCACGCTGGAGAAGTGGCTGGAAAGCGTGCAGTCGTAATTCCGACGTACCCTCCCCCATTGTACGCCGATTCGCGCCGCTTGTCCAGCGGATTTCACGGTTTTGTTTGCTTCCAGCGAAGAAGTATGCTATAATGATAGCGAACTTTCGCGATAGAGGTGAGCGCATGGCACGAATCGGCATCATGACCTTCCTGCACAATGACAACTACGGGTCGATTCTTCAAGCGTGGGCGCTGCAAAACGCCGTCCGTTCCTTGGGGTACGACGCGGAGCATATCGACTATGTTCCCTCGCAGACGGAAAAGATGAAGAATCTGCTGTGCAGCGGCAATTCGCCCCGCCTGATTTTGGACGGCATGAAGAAGCGCAGCGCGTCACGCGGGCTGAACGAGGGCTTTGATGAGTTCCGGCAGACGCAGATGATTTTGTCGCCCATCTGCCGCGACCAGAGCGCGCTGGCGCATCAGGCGCTGTCATACGACGCGCTGATTTGCGGGTCAGACCAGATTTGGTCGCCGACGTGGCTCAATCCGGCGTATTTCCTGAATTTCACGAAGAAGCCGAAAGTCGCCTACGCGCCGTCGCTGGGCGTATCGACGATGACGGACAGCGCGAAAGGGCGCAAAATCGCCGCATTGATAAGGGGGTTCGCCGCCATCTCCGTCCGGGAGGAAGAGGGTGCGGCGCTCCTTAAAGCGCTCATCGGCAAAAAACCCGCCGTCATGCCCGATCCCGTGATGCTCCTGCCGCGCGAAAAGTGGCTGGAACTCATCGGCGGCGACATTCCGATGGGCAATGATATTCTGTGCTTCTTCCTGGCGGACAATCCCGCGTACTGGACGCAGGTGGAGCAGATTCGGCAGAAAACAGGTCTGGGCGTGCGCGTCATTCCGCGGACGGAATCAGCCCTCCAGTCCGCGTATCCGCTGGCAAAGGGCGTGACCCCCGCGCAGTGGCTTTCTCTGATTGCGGGCGCGAGCATGGTGCTGACGGACAGCTTCCACGCCGCCGCGTTTTCCCTCCTGCTGCACACGCCCTGCACAATTCTCCGCCGCTACCGCGAGGACGACCCCGAAAGCCGCAACAGCCGCGTTGACCAGCTGCTGCGCACGCTGCAAGTCGCCGACCCCACACATCCGGATTTTTCCGTGGTGGACGAGCAGCTTGCCATCCAGCGGCAGCGGGGTTTGGACTTCCTGCAATCCGCCATCAGTCAAGCAGTGTCGCAAGCGACGCCGGCAAAGGCGAGGTAAGCGACAGCCAATCCCCCGTCATCGGGTGATGGAGCGTCAAGGCGCTGGCGTGCAGCGCAAACCGCCCCGGCAATTGCGGAATTTCCGTGCCGTAGAGGAAATCCCCGACGACCGGGCAGCCGATGGACGCCATATGCACGCGAATTTGGTGCGTGCGCCCGGTTTCAAGCGTCAACTCCACCAGCGCGCGCGTTTTTCCGCGCTTCAGCACGCGATAGTGCGTCACCGACGGCTTGCCGGATGCGGTCACGATACGGCGGATGCTGGCGGCGTCCTCCTTGCCGATGGGCGCGTCAATCACGCCGCAGTCGTCATCCGGGCATCCCTCCACCACCGCCTGATACGTCCGGATGAACTCCGGCGTATGCAGAAGCGCCTGCAAACGGTGCTGAATATGCGCGTCCTTGGCGACAATCATCAGCCCGCTTGTGCCCTTATCCAGCCGATTCACCGGACGGTAGACGAAATCCGTCGGACAGCGCAAATGAGCGTACAGCGCATTTTCCAGCGTGTCGTCCGGGTGCAGGGCGCTGGACTGGCTCGCCAGCGGGGCGGGTTTGTCAATCACGAACAGCCAGTCATCCTCGCAGGCGATATTCAGCGGCAGTTCATACGGCTTGACCGCGTACACCGGCGCGTTCTCCCGGAAGCAGATTGCCACCACCTGCCCGGCGCGCACAAACGCATCCACCGGGGTCACGACGCCGTCCACCGTGATGCCGCCGTTCCACTTGGCGGACTTCATTGCCGTGTAGCTCACGCCCATCACGCGGCGCAGCACATCGCGCAGGCGCATTCCGTCCAGCTCCGGCAAAACCATATATTCCAACAAAAGCACCTCTTTTCAGGAGATGAAACCAATGAATGACATTCTTGCAATCCTCTCCGGCGGCGATTATGTCTCCGGCGAAAAAATCAGTCAGGAACTGGGCATCAGCCGCGCCGCCGTGTGGAAGCGCATTGCCCAGCTGCGCGAAGAGGGCTGGCAGATTGAAGCCGCCGGCCGCCGCGGCTACCGTCTCATCCCCGGCGACAGCCTCGACCCCATTTTCTGGGTGAATCAGCTGACGACCAAGACGCTTGGACGTGCCATCAACCACTACGAGCACACCATCACATCCTCCAACACGCTGGTGAAGCAGATGGCGGTGCAGGGCGCGCCGAGCGGGAGCCTGTGCCTGTGCGAATGCCAGACAGCGGGCAAAGGGCGGCTGGGGCGCACATGGTCAGCCCCCGCGGGACAGGCGATCCTGATGAGCGTCCTCCTGCGGCCGAAGCTCCCGCCGAAAAACGCGCCGCTGATTACCCTCGCGACCGCGATGGCAATGGCGCACGCTGTCCGCGAAGTGACGGGCATTGACGCGCAGATTAAATGGCCCAACGACCTTGTGTTCTCCGGCAAGAAGCTGTGCGGCATTTTGCTGGAAATCAGCGCCGACCTCGACCAGATTGAGTACGTTGTCGTCGGCACGGGGCTGAACGTACTGCGCGGGGCATATCCGCCGGAGTTGTCTGACCGCGCCGCCGCCTTGGAGGAATTCGCCAATCCGCCCGTGCGCCGGGAGATTGTCGTGCACTACCTGAAGGCGCTGGAGGACAACATGACGCTGCTGGAGGAGCACGGCTTCCCCGGCATACAGGAAGCGTACCGCCGCCACTGCTGCACGCTGGGCAGCCGGGTGCACGTCATCGGCACAGAGATTGACTTCATCGGCACGGCGGAGGACATTGACGAGACGGGCGCGCTGCTGGTGCGCGACGAAAGCGGCGTATTGCAGCGCGTGCTGTCCGGCGACGTATCCGTGCGCGGGGTCATGGGCTATGTCTGAGCTGCGCGGCATCGGGCTGGATATCTGCGGCATTGCGCGGATGGCACAGCAGCTTGACAACACGCATTTCCTCCAGCGCATCCTGACGAAAGAGGAAATCGCGTACCTGCGCAGCCGCGGCGCGTCGGCGGCGGACACGCTGGCGGGGCTGTACGCGGCGAAGGAAGCCATCGTCAAGGCGCTCGGCTGCGGCATTGCCTTTCCGCTGACGGAGATTGCCATTTCGCACACGGCGCAGGGGCAGCCGACGGCGGCGCTATCCGGCGAAGCGGCGTTGCGCTATCCGGGACATCTGCTGCTGACGATTACGCACGATGCGGGCGTCGCGGCGGCATCCGCACTCTATTTAGAATGAAGGAAAGCCTGCTCATGCGGTGATTGGCGTGGGCAGGCGGTTTTTTATCTTGGTGGAAAAAGCAGCTTGGAGGCGCGTCTGCGGACGCGCAAAGTTACTGCGCAGGGACGCTTCGCTGCCTGCGACCAAGTTGCCATACTACCCTTTTCTCTTGGAGTAGATTTAACGGTGTAACAGTTGGGGCGTTGCCCCAAACCCCACCAGAGGCTCTGCCTCTGGACTCCGCAAGGGGGATCCCCCCTTGACCCCTTCGCGCGATTGAGTTGAGTTCTCTTCCTTACTCTGCCCGCGTGCAGCTTTTTGGTGCTTCGCCTGAGCCGTTATTTGTCCGCCTTCAGCCAGCTTTCCCAAATGGCGGGCTGGTAGCCGATGGTGCATTTTTGTCCGCTGCGGACGATGGGGGATTTCAGCAGCCACGGGTTTTCCTGAATCGCGGTCATTATCACGCTGTCAATGTTGCAGTAGCACGCGGGATGCTCCTTCGCGCGCTTGTCCTCGCGGTCAAGAAGCCCCTGCATCCCCACGTCCTTCGCCATCGTCTGCAATTCGCGCTCGCCCAGCTTGTGCTTCTTCAAATCCATCACCTGCACCTGCACGCGGCGCTCCTTGAAGAAGCGCTCCGCCTTCTGCGCATCGAAATTCTTCTTGCTGATATAAAGCTGAATCACGCCTTGTTCCTCCTTACGTCGTCGCCCAAGAATTGCAGCAGCATACACTGTTTTCCATCCAGCAAGCGGGATGTGATGCGCTCGGTGTAGCGGCGGCGCAGCTCCTCCACGTTCAAATTGGTGCTGATGACCGTGCCTTTGCCGCGCAGCTGCCGCTCATTGATGAGGTTGAACCACTGCACAATGGTGATGTTCTCCATCAGCGGTTCAACGCCCATGTCGTCAATCATCAGCACGTCAGTGTCCATCAGCGTGTCCATTTCCTCCTGCTTGCCGGAGAAGTACGCGCGGCGGGCGACGTCCAGGAAGCGGTAGGCGCTGATCATCATCACGTTGAAGCCGCGCTCCAGCAATCGCTTCGCGATGGCGTGCATCAGGTACGTTTTGCCCAGACCGCTCTGCCCCATCAGCAGCAGATCCATCGTCGCGGCGCTGGGGTACTTTTCGGCGTACTGTTCGCACTGGTGGCGCAGCATGTCCATCAATTGCCGCTGGCTGTACTTTTTGCCCGGCAGCGGCTGGTCGGAGAACACTTTCGGGTCAAACGCGGCGAACGACTGCTCCGCCTTTTCGCCCAAGCCGACCTCGCGGTACAGCCGCGCATAGAACGCACTGCGCAGGCACGGGCACATTTCGCGAATCGGCTCGCCGACGTAGCCCGTGTCGCGGCACTGCTTGCAGCGGTAGACGGGGTCAAGATAATCCGCCGGGAAGCCGCTTTGGCGGAGCAAATCGGCGATGCGCTTGTTCATCACGTCCATGCGGGCAGGCAGGTCATCCGCCGCCGCTTTGCCGTTCAGGATGCCGCGCACGCCGCCGAAAATCAGGTTCTGCCGCTCGGCGAGGTACTGCCCAATCTCCGGGCAGCGGGTGATAACCTCCTGCCGCCGCCGCATTTCCTCCTGCGAATTTTTGAGGCGCTGCTGCTCGTACTCCTGCTGCAGCGCCTGCATGATTTCCTTACGCATGGCTTTCCTCCCACTCCTGCATCATGGCGTCCATAGCATCCTGCGTCGGCGTGTAGGTGCGCTGGGTGTACTGCTGCTCCCCGACGACCTTCGGCGCGTGCGCGGCGGGTGCGGTGGATTGGCTCGGCTGCTGCTCGAAGCGTTCGCGCTCCGCCTTTGCCGCCTCCATCGTCGTGATGCCTTTTTCCCGGAAAACTTTCAACATCTTGTTGAGGTATGCCATCGGTGATTTCTTCCCTGCCGCCCACGGCGCGCAGCCCAGCACAAACATCTGCGCGAACCGCCACTCTTCCGTCCACTGCTTCACAAGGGCACGGTCGGCGGCGTTCGGCTTCGTCTTTTCGTCCAGCTGCATCGCCTGATACAGCACAATCAGGAACTCGTTCTGCTCGTCAATCTGCCGCATGTACGCGTCAATTTCCGGCAGCGTGCGCAGGCTGCGGTTCTGCCACGCCATCAGCGTCTGCATCACGTCCTGCAGCGTCGTCATGCCCCATTTGGCGCACTGCTGCGCCGCCAGCAGAATCACCGGGTCAGGGTACATGGTCTGGAAGCTCTTGTACGTCGCTTTCGTCGTGTCGTTGATGGTAATGCTGTAATTGCCCAGCGCGCGCAGGAATTGCTTGATAGGCTCGTTTTCCTTCCGGCTGCCTTCGATATCGCCCGACACATCCTGCTCCGTGCGTACATTCCCCTGCTCGTGCAGCCGCTTCAAAATCCCGTCCAGATACGCAAACGACGGGTTGCTGCTCTTGATGGTCTCATCCACCGCGCGCAGGATTGCATCCGGCGTGAACTGCCAGTCCACCAGCCACTTGCTGTACATCGTCTGTTCCGGCTCGGTCGGGTAGCGGCGCAGGCCTAACTTCTCCAGCACCTTCTTGCTGCCGCTCCAAACGGTCTGGTCGCGCCGGAAAATCTCCTGCGCCTCCTCCACCGTCTGCACCTTTTCGTCCGCCAGCCGCATCGCCATCTGCTCGGCTTTTTTCATGCTCACGTTTTTGCCGTGCTTCTGCACCATGTGGCGCATCATGGCAATCACCACGTCCGGCGGCAGGCGCATCTGCTCCACCCACTCGTAGCATTGGCTGACGTCCTTGCCATGCAGCCGGCGGTCGTTGTCGAACACGCCGTAGATGGCTTCCGCGAATTGCTCGTATGCGGGGTCAATCTGCGCCTGTGCGCCCGTCATCATCACCTGATAGATGTTCTGATAGCGGTACTGCGGCGGATTATCCGCCACGCGCTGCACCAGCCCCTTGCGCTCCCAGTAGCGGTACGCCGCGCGAATATCATCCTCCGTCATGTTCAGCTCCCGCGCCATTTGCTGCAAATCGCTGATGGCCTCGTGATGATAGCACGCCACCAAGCCGAAGAGGTACACGCGCACCGCGTCCCCCGACGCTTCGGGCAGATAATTAAGGATGAACTGGTTGGGCAGCGGCGTTACGTCAAACAGCGCCGCCTGCTCGTCAAAGGAAAACATCGCCATGCAAGCCGACCTCCGTACCATCTTCCGACAGGTTTCCCTCCTATTATACCATGCTTGCTTCAAGCCGTCAAATGTGGTATAATGGAATTTGTTCATGCGGATTTCTGCATAAAAAAGGCACGGATATACATCATCAGGAGGATTCTCACCTATGGGGCGTACAGTAGTCATTGCGGAAAAGCCGAGCGTGGGGCGCGATATTGCCCGCGTGCTTGGTTGCCAGAGCAGCGGGCGCGGCTGCCTGACGGGCGGCGACTGGGTCGTGACGTGGGCGGTCGGGCATCTGGTGACGCTGGTTGAGCCGGACGAGCTCGATGAAAAGTATAAGCGCTGGTCGTTTGATACGCTGCCGATTCTGCCCGCCGAAATCCCCTTGAAAGTCATTGCCAGCAGCCGCGATCAGTTTGCCGTCGTCCGCAATCTCATCAACGCGCCGGAAACTGACCGGCTCATCTGCGCAACCGACGCGGGGCGCGAGGGGGAGCTGATTTTCCGTTACATCTACGAAAAAGCGGGCTGCAAGAAGCCTTTCGACCGCCTGTGGATTTCCTCCATGACGGATGAGGCGATTCAGGAAGGCTTCCGCGCCATCCGCAGCGGCAGCGACTACGACGGCTTGTACCGCAGCGCGCAGTGCCGTTCACAGGCGGATTGGCTTGTGGGCATGAACGCCAGCCGCGCTTTTACCCTGCGCTATGACGCGCTGCTGTCCGTCGGGCGCGTGCAGACCCCAACGCTTGCGATTCTGGTCAAGCGGCGGAAGGAAATCGAGGACTTCAAGCCGGAGGAATACGCGACCGTCACGGCGGATTTCGGCGACTACCGCGGCATGTACTTCCGCGAAGGCTTGGAGCCGGACACGCACATCCCCAAAATCGACGACGCGAAAGCACTTGCCGCGCAAATCAAGAATCAATCCGCCACAGTGATAAGCGCCGAAACCACCCGCCGCCGCGACCTGCCGCCCCAGCTCTACGACCTGACCAGCCTCCAGCGCGACGCGAACCGCCTGCTCGGCTTCACCGCCGACAAGACGCTCAAGCTCGCCCAGTCCCTCTACGAAACGCACAAAGCCCTCACCTACCCGCGCACGGACAGCCGCTATCTGCCGCCGGACATGATTCCGCGCGTTGTGCAGACGATGAAGGTGCTGCCGGAAAGCTATCAGGCGCTTGTGCCGGGCGCGCTGCCGGATGGAAAGCTGCCCGTCAGCAAGCGCACGATTGACGAAACGAAGGTCACCGACCACCACGCGATTCTGCCCACGCCGAAGCGAATCAATCTGGACAGCCTGCCCGAAGATGAGCGGCAGCTGTACGATATGGTCGTCCGGCGGATGCTGACGGCGTTCTATCCCGCGTGCGAGTACGACGCGACGAAGGTCATCACCGGGGTCAGCGAGCACCAATTCCGCACGAACGGGCGCGTCGTGCTGCAAAACGGCTGGCGGGATGTGCCGCCGCTGGCGAATCCGCCGAAAGCCGGGCGCGCGAAGAAAAAATCCGCCGATGCCGAGGAGGAAACCGCCCTGCCGCCGCTGTCCCCCGGCGACACGCGCACCGTCCGCGCCGCCGAGGTCAAGAGTGACCAGACCAAGCCCCCGGCGCAGCACAACGACGCGTCCCTGCTCTCCGCGATGGAAACCGCCGGGCGCGAATCCACCGACGAGGAAATCGCGCGGCAGATGAAGGGCAGCGGCATCGGCACGCCCGCGACCCGCGC
>ENA-OZMW01000159-OZMW01000159.1-human-gut-metagenome-genome-assembly--contig:-NODE-159-length-12625-cov-5.322991_pt1 | contig 12625 bp, 8 predicted proteins | sample MGYA00244194_ERZ653823 | MGnify/ENA primary metagenome ERZ653823 (study PRJEB26926, sample SAMN06164551) | human gut metagenome | biome: ENVO:00009003; feature: ENVO:2100002; material: ENVO:00002003...
GCGCCTGGTGCATTACGAGGGCGTGGCGAATGATCCGCGCTATCCTGACACGACGGACGTGCATTCCAACATGTACCGCAGGGTCGCGAGCATCGAGGAGTATCTGCAAAGCAATCCCGACAAGCCATTCATCAACTGCGAATACACCCACGCCATGGGCAACAGCTGCGGCGGCATGAGCCTGTACACCGCGCTGGAGGACAAGTACCCGATGTATCAGGGCGGCTTTATCTGGGATTATGTGGATCAGGCGCTGCGCGTGAAAGCCCCGAACGGGCAGGAACGCTTGGCGTATGGCGGCGATTTCGGCGACAAGCCGACGGACTGGCAGTTCAACACCAACGGCATCATTCTGGGCGACCGCACGCAGACGGGCAAGTGTCAGGAAGTGCGGTACCTGTTCCGCGACGTGTTCCTGACGCCAGACGAAACAGGCGTGACGGTGAAGAATCGCCGCCTGTTCCAGACGCTGACGGGCTATGACGTGCGCTGGACGCTGGAGTGCGACCGCAAGCCCATCAGCGCGGGCGAAACACTGCTGCCGGACATTGCGCCGGGCGAATCAGTCCACATTGACCTGCCGTTTGGAACGCTGCCGGAAGGGCAGACGGTGGTAACGTGCTTCCTCGTGCTGCGCGAAAAGACAGGCATACTGGAAGCGGGAACGGTGCTCAGCCACGGACAGACCGTGTTTGGCGCGATGAAGAAGGCGGAAACGCCGGACAATGCGCCTGCCCCGGTGATTGGCGACTGCAATGTCGGTTTCCGCGGCGAAGGGCTGGGCGTGCTGCTGGCGCGGCGCGGCGGCATCATTTCCTTCCGCGACCGGCTTGGACGCGAGACGCTCCTGCGCGCGCCGCAATTGAGCCTCTTCCGCGCATCCACTGACAACGACCGCGGCAACGGCAACAACATCCAGCAGGGCGTGTACCACCTTATCAGCCGTCACAGCGCGTGCAGCGACGCGGACATCCAGCAGGAAGCGGGCAGAACGACGCTCGTCTACCGCTACACCACGCCGATGCTGCCGGATTTCGCGGTCACGGTGCGTTACACGGTGCATTCGCAGGATGCCCTTGACGTAACGGTGGACTGGCCCGGCTTGCCGAATCAGCCGGACATGCCCGCACTGGGCTTGTCCTTCCAGCTTGACCCGCGCCTGACCCGCGTCCGCTGCTATGGCTACGGCCCGGATGAGAACTACATCGACCGCCGCGAAGGCGCGTATCTGGGCTGGCACAGTTGGAACGTTGCGGACGGCATGACGCGCTACTGCAAGCCGCAGGAAAGCGGCAACCGCACGGGCGTGCAGGTCGTTTCGGTGACGGATGCGGACGGTCACGGCGTGGAAATTTCGGGCGACAACCTCGAAGTGAGCGTTCAGCCGTGGCTGCCGGAGGAGCTGGAAGCGGCATACCATCCGAGCGACTTGATGGGCTCGGTACGCACGGTGCTTGACGTTGCGATGTTCCGCAAGGGCATCGGCGGCGACGACAGCTGGGGCGCGCCCGTCCTGCCGCAGTTCTGCTATCCGGCAGACAAGCCCTACACGTTCACCTTCACGATGAAGGCACTGTAACCGAAGGGGTCGAGGGGGCGATCGGAAAGCCCCCTCGTCGCGCCCGCAGGCGCGATTCCCTCTGCAACATGAAAAATCAAGAAACATGGGAGTGCAGTGCGAAGGAGTCCAGAGGGCGACCGCAGACGTTCGTCTGTTTTCATTGCCCTCTGGTCGCCTCCGCAGAGGCGAAATCCCCTGCTACGATAAAGCGCAATATCAAAAACGCAAATACAATAAGAGAAGAGACTACATAATCATGGCAAAATTATATTTCCGCTACGGGGCCATGGGGTCCAGCAAGACCGCCAACGCCATCATGGTGCAGTATAACTACGAAGAGCGCGGCCAGAAGGTGCTGATGCTCAAACCGAAGCTCGAAAACCGCGACGGCGCGGTGATTGTCCGTTCCCGCTGCGGGCTGGAAACCGCCTGCCGCTTCATCGAGGATGTGACGGCGGCGGACGCGCAGGGCTACGGCTGCGTCATCATCGACGAAGCGCAGTTCCTGACCAAGGCGCAGGTCGAAATGCTGGTGGAGATGGTCGATGACTACGACGTGCCCGTAATTGCCTACGGTCTGCGCGCGGACTTCCAGAACAATTTCTTCGAGGGCAGTCAGTGGCTGATGGCGTGGGCGGACACGATTGAGGAAATCAAGACCATCTGCTGGTGCGGGCGCAAGGCGACGTGCAATGCCCGCGTGGTGGACGGCCGCGTGGTGCAGGAGGGCGAGCAGGTCGTCCTCGGCGGCAATGGGCAGTATGTGAGCCTGTGCCGGAAGCACTTCCGCCGCGGCGAACTGGGGGACTTCAAGGATCTGCATCTGGGGGAGGAATGATATTCTCCTCATCAAAAAAGCAAAGCGGCAGACCGTGTAAAATGGCGGTCTGCCGCTTCGTTTTTGGGAATGTTATTGCCCTAAAATACCTTCCACCCGCTTCACCGGTCTCACATACTTCCAAAACCTCGTGCAGTCATGGTAGAAGTAGAACACGCGCCCCTGCGCGGTGTCCAGCTTAACCCCATGCGCGGCGTAGTCGAAGTCCTTCATCGCGCGCTCGATTTCGGTTTCGACCTGCGTGTTCTCCGTCTCGTAATCGAACGGGCCGTGCTCAAAGACGACGTATTCCCCTTCGGGCACGTCCATGAGCTGGAGCGGCGCGGGGACATCCCCAGCGTAATCCGCAGGCAGACGAATGCCGTAAGCCTCCGCCAGCGGAATCCCCCAGCTGCAAATGCGCCCGGTCGGCTCGTTGATGTACGCCATCAGCTGCCCGGCGGATGCGTTGCGCTCGTTGCCGCCGAAATGATCGAGGCTGCCGGGGATGCGCTCCAGCAAGCCGCAGATGGTCGCCCAGTCCTGCCCCGGAATCAGGCTCTGCTTCTGCCAGAAGTCGAAGTAGCCGATGCTCTCGTAGTTGCGGATGTGCAGGAACTTGTGCGCCGGAATGGTGATGAAATACGTCTTGATGTGGTCAGTCGATGCGGCCATGCCCGTTCCTCCTATGCCAAGCAGATAACAGTCGAAAGGCTTCAAAATGGTGTGGAGGACGACGGCAGTCGGGTGCAGGCGGTACGCGCTGGGGGTCACGCCGTAAGCGGCGCGGAATGCGCGGGTGAACGCCTCGTGCGAGGAAAAGCCGTAGCGCACGGCGATTTCCAGCAGGGAATCCGACGTGTCGCGGACATCCCGCAGGGCAAACGCCAGATGCCGGAAGCGCAGATAATCGCGCAGGGACATGCCGGACAGCGCCCGAAACTTCCGCGACACATACGACTCGGAGTACCCCAATGCGGCGGACAGCGCCCGCAGGGTCAGCGCTTCGTCCTCCTGCTGGCGGATGCAGCGGTCAATGATGTCAATCGTCTGCTGGATGCTCTGTGACCAGTTTTCCATCGTCCTTCGCTCCTTTCGCTGTGAATAGGATAGCACAGCGTGGGCGGACTTCGCTTGATTTGGTTTGCACTCTTGCGGTCAATACGCATTCCGCATCACGACATCCGCCAAATACGCCTGATACGAATTCTCATCTAAACCATGTCATTCGCACAGCATCTTTTCCGCCCCGGCTTTGCATCGTTCCGCTCGCGCGTACCTCCAGTACGCCTCGCTTCACTCAGCTTTGCCGGAACGAAAAATCTGCTATGCTCGATGCCATGTTTTAGAATCGAATTAGTATAAATCCAATTCAAAGGGGGCAGAAGCCCTCTTTTTTGATGCGCTGTTTTCCGCTGATTAGGCGTCTTGGCGGACGAGCAAATCCACCGTGCATGGTGTATCTTCCCATATATTATAGGAAGAAATTCGCTCAATGGCGCGCGTCCCAGTCCTCCCGCAGCATCGCCCACAGCTCCACGTCGTGGAAATTGCCCTTGTTGAACACCTTGCCGCGCAGTGTCCCTTCGTGGCGCATACCGCATTTTTCCATCACGCGCCCGCTGGCAGGGTTGTCGCACTCGTGCATCGCCTCGACGCGGTGGATGCGCAGGACGGTGAAGCATTCGCGCAGCACCGCTGCCAGCGCTTCGGTCATCAGTCCGCCGTTCCAGCAGGAGCGGGCGAGCGAATAGCCGAGTTCCACCACGCTGTCCGCGTCGCTGTAACTCATGAAGCCAATCGTGCCGACGACGCGGTTCGTTTCGCGCAGCACGATGCCCCAACTGGACGGCGCGCCGCTGTGGTACTGGCTGATGATGTAGCGCAGGCAGCCGCGCGTATCCGCCATCGACTTGTGCGCATCCCAGAGAACATGCCGAGCGACTTCGGGGTCGCGGGAGTAAGCGAACATATCCGCCGCATCGCGCATCGTCAGCGGACGCAGGAGCAGCCGGTCGGTCGTCAGGCGCGGCAGGGACGCGAAGTAATCCGCTGCAGGAATCGGCTCATTCGGCGGATTGCGGTGGGAGAGCCATTGCCCCAGCTTTTCATACATGGCGGAAGAAACCTCCGATGATATGCGGCGAAAACGGCGCAAGCGGCACAGGGCGATTCCCTTGCTGACAGCCGACAACAAGCAGATACACACCCAGCGCCAGCATGAGCAGCATCAGCAGCAGAAAGAGAACATACAGGGGATGACGCTGCTTTTTTCCAGCCATAAAGCACCTCCGTCAGCGAAATTTTCCGAAAAAACGCGCAAAAATCCGTCCACACGATTGCATTTTGATGAAATATTTGTTACAATAAGCGTGGATGGAACAGAACGCGCGTTTCGCACGTTTATTGTTTGCAGGGTGCGGACAGCAGCTGCTGTACCATCAGGAGCGCCAGCGCGGTCTTGCCGTCGCGGAACGTGCCGTCCATCACCTTCTGCACCGCGTCAGAAAGCGGCATCCGCAGTGTGCAGACGAACTCATCCTCATCCGGATGCGTCTTTCCAGCGTGCAGCCCCGTCGCCAAGTAGAGGTGGATGCGCTCGTTGCAGAAGCCGGGGGTCGTCTCCAGCACGGTCAGCTTGCGCCAGTGGTCGGCGGTCAGCCCGGTTTCCTCGCTCAGCTCGCGCTGGGCGCAGACGAACGGGTCTTCATCCGCCCCGTCAAGTTTGCCCGCCGGAATTTCCAGCGTCAAGCGGCCAACGGCGATGCGATGCTGGCGGACGAGAATCACGTTCCCGTCATCATCCAGCGCGACAATGCCTGCCGCGCCCGGATGGCACGCCACCTCGCGCAGGGCGGTTTCGCCGTTAGGCAGGCGCACATGCCAATGCTCAACGCGGATAATCTTGCCGGGGAAAACGACTTTCCCATCCAAATACTCTTCCGTCAGCTGCTTGTCGTCCATCATGGTCAATGTCCTCCTCAAACAATAGGATGATTTTCGCCATAGTGATTCGACAAGAGACGCAAAAAATCCTGCGAATCGCAAGGAAAAATGCGGCAGGGTGCGGAAGATTGACAAACCGCGCCGCTGCGGTATAATAGAATGGCATCAGGCCCGCAAAGGGCAGGAGCAAGGAGGAAACCCAACATGAGAAAATCCGGCGTCAAAGGTCTTGGCCGTCTGCTGTCTGTGCTGATGGTGGCGGCGCTGCTGATGACAACCGCGATGGTTCCGGCGCTGGCGCTGGATCGCTGGGAGGACGTCGTCGTGTCCGTCATTTGGACGGATTCGCAGGGACAGCAGCAGACGACGCAGGCGTTCCCCGTGCCTGACAGCGCGGAACATGCGTATTGGGCGACGCTGGATGCGTCCGCTCTTTTCAGCACGGTTCAGGTGCAGGTTGTATCGTCTGACCCGGCGTATACCTTCTACTTGAAAGATTATGCGTCGGAAATCATGTGGACGCAGGATGCGACCGCCCTTGACCCGATGTATTCGTATGAAGTGGATTATTACTGCAACAGCGTCTATGAAGGGATGTTCCCGCTGTACCTCTCGTCGCAGGGGATGCCTGAAACGCCCGCGCAGGAGAGCGTCAACGTGCCGGTGTACTATGTGACGGAGGATGGCCAGCAGCTGGATTTCCAGTACGCAAGCTGCCTGACGAACGCGACTACCCAAGTGTACGCCAATTCCAGCGTTGTGCCGTGGGATTATCTGCTTGTCAAACCTGCGTCCGGCGTGGTGGATGTGTTTGTGGACAGCATGGGCAACGCGTCGCCGAGCGAGGTGCGCTTTGTCTACGCCGTGCCGGAGCAGCCGACCGAAGCGCCGACGGAAGTACCAACCGAAGCCCCGACCGAGCCGCCCGTCATTCAGGCGGAAGTGACCGTGCTGTATCAGCTGGATGACAACGGCACGATTCTGGACACGCAGTATGTGACGCTGAATCAGGGCGACAACTATGTCACCGCCAATAGCGCGATGACTGCTGGGTATCAGCTTGTCGGCGAGGACACGGTGCATGTGTGGGTGGACAACGGCGGCACGGCGAGCGTAAATCCCGTTGTGTTCCACTATGCCACGCCGCAGCCGGTAACATCCAACATCGACGTGTTCTACTATCACGAGAACGGCACGCTGCTGGATCAACAGTCGCAGACGCTGACCGAGGGCGTGAACTACATCTATGCCGCCAGCGACCGCGTGGGCGGGTACGACCTCATCAGCGAAAATCCGCAGACGGTCACGCTGCGTCCTGACGGTACGACCGATTTGGCGAGTGTGTCCTTCTTCTATGCCGACCCGCAGCCGACCGAAGTGAACGTGCCCGTGCACTACCTCAACTCCGAGGGCGAGCCTGTTGCGATGGACGACACGCTGACGCTGGGCGAGGGGACACACCTTGTGACGGCGAATCCGCAGGGCATGGCGGACGGCTATGTGCCGATGCCCGGCACGGAAAGCACGGTGGAAGTGAACGTTTCCGGCGGTATCGCGACGCCGAGCGAGGTGTATTTCTACTATTATATTCCCACGACGGAAGCACCCGCAACCGAAGCGCCGACCGATACCCCCGCGCCGACGGACACCCCCGCCCCGCAGACGATGCCGGTGGCGATTCACTACTTCGACATGAGCGGCGTGGAAATTGCCAACCCGGTGGTGAAGGAACTGCTGCCGGGGACGTACCCGATGATTCCGGAGCGCGAAATCCCCGGCTACGAGCTGGACAGTACCCTGACGCAGTTTGACCTGACGGTGGATGCGAACGGCACGCTGTACATGGACGGCGAAGAAATTCCGGCGGATGCGGTCGGATTCTACTACCACCCGGTGCAGACCCCGACGGATGTTCCCGCGACGGAAGCGCCGACGGACACGCCTGCACCCGCGACGGACGTGCCTGCGACCGACGTTCCGGCGACCGAAGCGCCGACCGATACCCCCGCGCCCGCGCAGCAGTTCGTGACCGTCACCATCCGCTACTACAACACGCTTGGCGAGGAGATTGCTGACGCAAGCGTGGCGGAGCTGATGCCGGGAACGTACCACGTCACGCCCGCGTATGACAGCATTCCCGGCTACGAGCTGGAAAGCAGCTGGACGTCGTTCGACCTGACGATTTACGCGGACGGCACTATTGCCATCAACGGCGACGAAGCGACGGCGGAAGACCTTGCGTTCTATTACCGCCCGGTTCAAAGCGCTGCGACGGATGTTCCCGTGACCGAAGCGCCCACGAATACGCCGATTCCGACCGAAACGCCGACCACTGCGCCCACTGAAGCGCCGATTCCCGTCGGGCAGCCGGTCAACCGCTACGCGACCATCAACGGCAATCGAGTGGCGTTCCGCAGCGAGGCTTCGACCAGCAAGAGCAACACGATCATCAAGCGCTTGGCGAATGGCTCGAACGTCTACGTCGTCAACGAAATGCTGAATGACAAGGGCGAACGGTGGAGCGTCGTCATGGTGGATGGACAGAGCGGCTACATCATGAGCGAATACCTGAACATCATGACGCAGTCGGAAAGCGACGCGTATGCCGCATCCACCGGCGCAACGCCTGTGCCGACGGCAACGCCGATTCCGACCGAGACCCCGACGGCAATTCCGACCGCAATTCCGACGCAGGTGCCGACGGCCACTCCGACCGCCGCGCCGCAGAACGCGACCATCACCATCCAGTATCTGGACAGCTACGGCAGCCCGGTGGCGAACGCGCAGTCGATGACGCTCGCCCCCGGCACATACACCCTGCGCCCGATGCCGACGAATTTGCGGGATGGCTATGAGCTGATTCCCGGCAGCGAGCAAATCACCCTGACTGTTTTCCAAGACGGCACGCTGAGCATGGATGCGGCGGATATTGCCTTCTGGTATCGTCAGGTGGCGACCGCCGCGCCGACGCAGACCCCGACCGAGGCTCCGACCCCGACGCCGACCGCTGTGCCGTATGAGGGATATGCCGTCACTACGCGCGAAACCGAAATGCGCACCGGCATCGGCACGGGCAACTACGTTATGGCGACGCTGCAGGCGAATGTGCTGGTGTATGTGAATAGCCAGCTGAACACGGCAGGCGAAACGTGGGACATTGTGACCACGCTGGAAGGGACGTCCGGTTATGTGCCGGACGCGAACCTCCGCTACGTCACCGACGCGCAGGCGCAGGTGTACATTCAGCAGTGGAATCAGTCCCGCAGCACGCCCACGCCCAGCCCCACGCCGTACCTGACGCCTGTTCCCGCACAGGAGATGGGCTACGCCTACGCCGTGGGCAACAACGTGCCGCTGCGGCAGATGGCGGGCGACTTCAGCGCGATTGAGGCGTACCTGATGCAGGGCGAAGTTGTCTACGTCTCCGGGCAGGATTATCTGGGCAGTATGCCGTGGCACCGCGTGCAGTATAATGGGCAGTGGGGCTATGTGCGCTATGACATGCTCCGCTTCATGACGCAGGCGGAAATCGAGGCGTACCTGAACAACCTGAACGCCACGCCCGCACCCACGCTTGTCACCACGCCCCAGCCCTACGACCCAACGAACTACTCCAGCTACGGCTATGTGACCACGACGACCTCGGTCAACTTCCGCCAGCAGCCCAGCATGAACGCGAGCCGTATCAGAAAGCTGTACAACTACGCGTTCTGCTTTGTCCTCGGCACAACGACCGGAACGGACGGCGAAACGTGGTATCACATCCGCTACAATGACCAAGAAGGTTACGTCAACGGAAAATACTTCCATTGGATGACGGTGGAGGAGCTGGAAGAGTTCCTGCAAAGCAGCGAGTACATTCAGGGCATCCAGAACAACACGACGGGGAATGCTACTGCAAAACCGACCAGCGGTCTGATTCCGGAAGAAGACAAGACCATCAACGACTGGAAGGGCAGCGGCGCAACGGTCAGCTATGTGCCGTGGCAAGGCTTTTCAACGCCCGGTCCGGTGACTTCGCCCACAACTGCCACCGCGCAGGAAACCGCCACGCCGACGCCTTCCGCTTCGTCCACACCGACGCTCGAACCGCTGCCCACCGCAGCCGCGACGTACCCTGTGGTGAATGAGAGCGGCAACAGCGGGCTGGTTATCTTCATCGTGATTGCGGTCGTGCTGCTGCTGGGCGGCGGCGGATTCGCCTTCATGCAATACCAGAAGAAACAGCGTGAAGTTGCCATGAAGGCGGCACAGCGCCGCGCACAGGCAGCGCGCAATGCGGATCGTCCGGTTGCACGTCAGGCGGGTCAGCCGCAGCAGATGCGCACAGGCGCGTACACGACCCCGCAGCAGCGTCCGCAGACGAATAATGGCGTTTCGCCTGTGCAGGTGCGCCCGGCGACACCCGTTCCGCAGACGCAGGACATGCAGAACCGACCGCAAGTCGGTTATCGCACGCCGATTCAGCCCCTGACGAAGCCGCAGGAGACCCCGTCCACTGCCGCGCCGAAGAGCACGACGACGATGGAGAATCCGTATGCGCGCCCGGTGGCGAAATCGGCAGAGGAAGCGCCGCGCCATCGTCGCCGTACAGATCAGTATCGCCAGGATGACGACAGCGCAAACCCGAATGGGTAACAGAATATTTGGCAGGAGCAGCACGATTTGCGGGTTGCTCCTGCTTTTTTTGCGAATCAACAATATTATGCTGTTTTTTTGTTTGCTAAGTCTGGAATGTTACATTGAAAAAGACGAACGAATGGCGTGGAAACAAAGAAAAACCGGTCGAAAATTTGCGTACACTGAACGAAAATTACGAAAAAACGAGGAAAGCAGCAGACAAAAAAATATTCCTATTACGATAGTTTTAACATGTAAATAACAATACTCAGGAAACTAACAAGCCGTTAACAGATGGAAATGACAAAATTGCCACACGAAAGTAAGGCAAAACACACAAAAATGCACCAAATGAGCATAATAAATGTTATTTTTCCGTATTGACAGTTGAAGATTTGATGGTATAATAAACCATGTGAGAACTCGAACTGTGATTTGCCGGAAATCTGGCGAATTACATATCGAGAAACAATAAATGAGTTATATGTGAAGGAGACGTGAACTGTGACAGAGAAGGAACTGCGGAAGCTGGGACGCGCAGAGCTGCTGGAACTGCTGCTGGAACAGGCACGGGAATTTGAAGCACTGGAGCAGCGGCTGAATGCGGCAGAAGCGGCGCTGCAAAGTCAGCAGCTGCAGTTGGAAACGTGCGGCTCGATTGCGGAGGCATCGCTGAAGTTAAACGGCGTGTTTGAGGCGGCGCAGAAGGCCGCGGAACAGTATCAGCAGAACGTTGAGCGGCTTTGCCAGGAGAAAATCAGCGCGGCAGAAAGCCAAGCGCAGGAAATCCTCGCGCGCGCAAAGAAAGCCGCCAATCAGCAGTAAAAAAACATGGCAGAAGGGAGGGCGCGCAGGTGTCAGAAGACAAGAATCAGCAGAAAACGGGCAAACAATTGCTCAACGACACGCAGGAAGCGGCGGAACGCGCCCACCTGCTGCGGGAAATGAACCCCACATCCGCGCAATTGGAAACGGAACTGAAGCATGAGAAACGCAAGCACAGCTACAACCGCGCCCTGCGCAGCACGCTCTATACGCTGCTGGTGGTGGCGGCGGTCGCGGTGCTGATTGCAACCATGGTCATGCCCATCCTGCAAATCACCGGCACGTCAATGACGCCGGTGGTCGGGCAGGGTGAAATCACAATGGTCGTACGCGGGTCAAATCCGCAGCGCGGCGATATTATCGCTTTTTACTACAACAATAAGGTGCTGATTAAGCGCGTTATCGGCCTGCCGGGCGAGTGGGTCAACATCGACGGAAGCGGCAACGTCTACATCAATGGCGAACTGCTTGATGAGCCGTACATCACCGACCGCGCGCTGGGCGACTGCTCCATCACGCTGCCGTACCAGGTGCCGGACGGGCGGTATTTTGTTCTTGGTGATCACCGCTCCACCTCGCGCGACAGCCGAAGCACACTGGTCGGCCCAGTGTCCGAAGAGCAGATTATGGGGCGCGTAACGCTCCGCATTTGGCCGCTGAACCGCATTGGATTCCTGCAATAACGTAAGTACAATACAGCAAGAAGAGGAACACAGGTTCCAGAATCGGAGGATGCTGACATGAACCGCAAACTCATGGAATTAGCAGAAAAATACGTTGCGCAGCGGAAGCGCCGGATGCGTCTGCTCAAGACGGTCACGGCGCTGGCACTCGTTGTCGCCATCTGCACGTCTTATGTGCTGATGATGCCGGGCCTGACGATGGCGGCGGAAACGTACTGCGGGCTGGAGGAGCATACCCACACGGCGGACTGCTATGTGGATGAGCTGACCTGCCTGATTTCCGAGCGCGAGGCGGAGACAGTCTTTACCGATATTATGCGATGCAGCTTTGAGCCGCACCACCATTCCTCCGATTGCTACAATGCGCAGGGCGAACTCAGCTGCGGCTACTGGGATGGCTACATCCACGAGCATGACGAGAAGTGCTACGATAGCAACGGCGTTCTTATCTGCACGCTGGAGGAGCATCCGATGCACAAGCACACGGATGCCTGCTACAATTGGGAGAAACAGCTGACCTGCACGCTGCCGGAAAGCGAGGGGCACATCCACACGGATGCGTGCTATCGGGCGAAAGAACCGACTTGCGGTCTGTTTGAGAGCGAAGGCCACCAGCATACGGCGGATTGCGTGACGGAAACACGCACGCTGATTTGCACCGAGGACGTTGCGACGAACTCTGACATGCCGCATGTCCATGATGACAGCTGCTACGAAGTGACCCGGACGTACACCTGCGGCCTGACGGAAGGCGAGGGCGCACATCACCACACGGATGCCTGCTATCCGACGACGGAAGAACCGACTTGCGGTCTGTTTGAGGGCGAAGGCGCACACACGCATGATGATTCCTGCTACGAGATGGTGCGCGGCGACCTGAAATGCAAGCTCTATCCCGACCCGGCGAAAGTGCACACGCATTCCGCGTCCTGCGTCGATGCGAAAACCGGCTACTACACTTGCGGCTACATTCAGGTGCTGCGGCATCAGCATACGAATGAATGCATTGTGACGGTGACGGCGGAGGATTCCGGTCATCATCACACGGCGGACTGCTACGAACGCCACTATATCTGCGGCAAAGAAGAGCACACGCACACGGCGGATTGCTACTATGACCCGACCCCGAACCCCGATGCGACGGCAGCCCCCGAAGTGACGGCTGAGCCGACG
>ENA-OZMW01000160-OZMW01000160.1-human-gut-metagenome-genome-assembly--contig:-NODE-160-length-12601-cov-7.783517_pt1 | contig 12601 bp, 8 predicted proteins | sample MGYA00244194_ERZ653823 | MGnify/ENA primary metagenome ERZ653823 (study PRJEB26926, sample SAMN06164551) | human gut metagenome | biome: ENVO:00009003; feature: ENVO:2100002; material: ENVO:00002003...
CGCTGTCCGGCATATTTCTTCGGATTTTTAATTTCCGGCCAATGCTTCACATCAAGGAAAGTGCCCCATTCCTCCTTGTGCCCGGTAAAGCGCTTCATAAAAGAAGCATAGCAATACTTGCAGGCATGTGTACAGCCCACATAGGGATTGACCGAGTAACCGCCTACCGGCAGACTAGACTTAGTCATGATATTCTTTGTTTCCACCTCACGAATGAGGATTCCATTTATTACTTCTTCCATAATTTCTGTACCTCTAACACTTTATTAAATTCTTCCGGCATTTCCTGAATCATATTTTCATCCCCTATGATAGGGACAAGGTCTTCCTTCATAAACACCGGAATGCCGAGCTTATGTGCCTGGTCCGTCAGAGACCATGCCCATTCCGGCTCCGTATGAATCTTCCTGCTCTGAGCTCCGGTCATGGTGCCGACAACGATCCAATTGATTCCGGAAAGGTCAACTGTGCCGGGATCATCGAATAACGGCTCAAAGGTAACATGGTAATGTTTTGCTCTGACGTTTTTCCGAAGGGCGTCGATACGCCACAGTTCTGCTTTCCTCGTCACCGTAACGCCAAACCATGCGTTTTCCAGATCGGTATCAAAATCCAGCAAATCAGGTCGCTTGGTAAGGAACAGGAACTGATGCTGTGGATTTTCACGGATCTTTGCAAATACCTCGTCTCTCCATTCCGGCTTCCATCCGGAGAGATCGCTCATGCCGGTAAGAAGAAAGTTCTGCGGACGTTTCTTTTCCATCATCTTGAGCTTACCCGGAAAGAATTCAGGGTCAGCGAAGTCATCAATCATATGCCAGCGTTTCACGTTGTTGCGGGCATAGCAATATGTACACCCCACTGTGCAGCCAATGACGATATTCATGTTCTGAATCTGATCTTTGATACAAATACTCATGACTTCTGCCACTCCTCAAGATTCTTTCTGATGCGGTCGAGGCATTCCTCAAACCGGGTAATTTCTTCCTCTGAAAAACCTTTGTAGTAAATACTGCCCATCTCATCAGATACAGAATCGTACTCGCCCTTTAAGGCATGTGCTTTCTCAGTCAGAAACAGGAGTGTTTTCCTTTTGTCCGTTTCAGACTGAACACGGCTTATCAGCCCTTGATGTTCCATTCTTTCCAGCATCGTCGTAAGAGAAGTTATCGCTAATCCGCATTTCATCGAGAGCGACCTGATCGAGATTCCATCCTCCTGCCACAGCACATAAAGAATGCGCCCCTGGGCTCCATTGAACGCATCAATATTCTTTTCGCTGAGAATCTTCTCAAAAATCCGGTCCCCAAGCTGTTTTATTTTGGTAACAAGAAATCCGCCGTTCATTTTCATGCAAATGCTCCTATATAGTAGTTTACTTCAAATAATACCATACAGGAGCTTTGCTGTCAAGAGGCTGTATGTCTAAAACATCCGGAGAGTTTTTCATAGCCTGCGCTTTTTGTGTTCTTTCCGCCCGAAAGCATTGACGCACCGCGCCGAATCCTGTATCATGAAGCTGTTCATTCGGCTGTTTCTGCCCGTTTGGGCATTGTGCATATTATGAAAGGAGTCCTTTCCTCATGGCGATGAATCTGACCCAGAAAATCCTGTCGGCGCACCTGCTCAGCGGTGAACTGATTCCCGGCTCGGAAATCTCCATCCGCATTGACCAGACGCTGACGCAGGATTCCACCGGTACGATGGCGTACCTGCAGTTCGAGGCGATGGGCGTCAAGCGCGTCAAGACAAAGAAGTCCGTGGCGTACATTGACCATAACACGCTGCAAACTGGCTTTGAAAATGCGGATGACCACTATTACATCCAAACGGTGACGAAAAAGCATGGCATTTACTGCTCTAAGCCCGGCAACGGTATCTGCCATCAGGTACAGCTGGAGCGCTTCGGCGTGCCGGGCTACACGCTGCTCGGCTCGGACAGCCATACGCCCACGGGTGGCGGCATTGGGATGCTTGCCATCGGCGCGGGCGGACTGGACGTTGCGGTCGCGATGGGCGGCGGCGCGTATTATCTGGCGTGCCCGCGTGTCGTCGGCGTGCGCCTGCATGGCAAGCTGTCCTACGGCGTTGCGGCGAAGGATATTATTCTGGAAGTCCTGCGCCGGCTGACCGTCAAGGGCGGCGTCGGCAAGGTGATGGAGTACATCGGCGACGGCGTGAAAACGTTGAGTGTCCCGGAGCGCGCGACGATTACGAACATGGGCGCGGAACTCGGCGCGACGACCTCCATCTTCCCGTCGGATGAAGTGACCCATGCGTTCCTCAAAGCGCAGCAGCGCGAGCAGGACTTCGTGCCGCTGTCCGCAGACCCGGATGCGGCGTATGACGAAATCCTCGACATTGATTTGACCGCGCTTGAGCCGCTCGTCGCGAAGCCCCATATGCCTGACATCGTGGAAACCGTCAAGCAGTGCGGCCCGATTAAGGTCGATCAGGTGTTTATCGGTTCCTGCACCAACTCCTCCTATACGGATATGATGCGCGTTGCCCGCATTTTGAAGGGCAAGACTGTGCACCCGGACGTGAGCCTTGTCATCGGCCCCGGATCGAAGCAGGTGCTGACGATGCTGGCGCGCAACGGCGCTTTGGCGGACATGATTGCGGCGGGCGCGCGCATTCTGGAATCCGCTTGCGGGCCGTGCATCGGCATGGGGCAGTCGCCGCGCACGAACGCCGTCTCCGTCCGCACGAACAACCGCAATTTCTACGGCCGCAGCGGCACAAAGTCCGCCGGTATTTACCTGGTCTCCTGCGAGACGGCGGCTGTCACGGCGCTGACTGGCGTGCTGACGGATCCGCGCTGCCTTGACATTGACCTCGACATCCCGATGCCGGAGACGTACACCGTCAACGACAATCTGGTCATCCCTCCGGTCGCGCCGGGCGAAGAGGACACGGTGGAGGTCGTCCGCGGCCCGAACATTCAGCCCTTCCCGCTGGGTAAGCCGCTGGCAGACGCGATTTCCGGCAAGGTGCTGCTGAAGATGGAGGACAACATCACCACCGACCACATTGCGCCGTCGGACGCGAAGCTCCTGCCGTTCCGCTCGAACGTGCCGTACTTGTCGGACTTCTGCCTGACGCCCGTGGACGCGACGTTCCCGGCGCGCGCGAAGAAGGAAGGCGGCGGCATCCTCGTTGCGGGCATGAACTACGGGCAAGGGTCGAGCCGCGAACACGCCGCGCTTGTCCCGCTGTATCTGGGTATCCGCGCTGTCGTCGCGAAGTCGTTCGCCCGTATTCATCAGGCGAACCTCATCAACAATGGCATTCTTCCGCTGACGTTCCAGAATGAGGCGGATTACGACCGCATCGCGCAGGGCGACACGCTGAGCCTGCCGCACGTCCGCGAGACGGTGGAAAGCGGCAGCGACACGTTCGTGCTGCATAACGACACGAAGGACGAGGATTACATTGTGCTGATGCCGCTGACCGCGCGCCAGCAGGGCTGCATCCTCTATGGCGGGCTGCTGAATTATACAAGAGAGAGCGCAAAGGCGGAATAAGATAGTTTGTCCCCCAGAAGTATGGGCTTCCGGGGGATTTTGGCGTTATTATTTCCAGGGGAATAGAAAATCTGCTGCTTTTGCTACAATCAAGGGGGAAGGAGACTGCCCTGATGAAAAATATCAAGTACACCGTCACGCATCCTATCTTTGTGTTCATGAAGAAGCATTTTTGCCCGCACTGCAAGGCAACACTCACAGTGGAAACGGCGCATCATTTGGTGAACTCCCGTTCCGAAGAAGCGAAGAACTACGATTTTTCCACGGAAGACGGCAGGATGATTGGCACAGTTGACTTCCGCAATCCGTATTTTGCCTGCCCGAACTGCCATGCGGAGTTTTCGGTGGAAGAATTGTGGAAAATGGAGCAGGAGAAAAGGGCAAGCAGATAACGCAGGCGAATTGAAAAAATCGTATGATGCAGCAAAACAGCCGGGGACTGCCTTGCCAGCAATCCCCGGCTTTCGTAATTCCTATGAATTTTTACTTGACTTCCAGCAGGTTCTTACATTCCGCGAACGCGCGGCGGCCAATGATTTCAATCGTCGCGGGCAGGGTTACGCTCTTGAGCTTTGTGTTGCCCTCAAACGCCTGCGCGCCGATTTCCACCACCGGCAGACCCGCCACCGTGTTCGGAACGGTCAGCGTCGATGCCGTGCCGTTGTACTTGACGACCACAATGCCCGTCGAGTCGTCACGAACCGCGAACACGAAGTCGCCTGTCACGGTGAATGCCTTGTTGACAGATTCGAGCTCCGTATTGCCGGACAGCGCCTTAATCGTGATGGTGTAGTCGCCCGGCTGCAGCAGCTTCAGACCCGGCACCGTGTAGTTCAGCGCCGCCGTTTCGCCCAGCAGCGCAGCCGTGCCGTCGGGCGTGGTCAGCAGCAGCTGATACTTCGCTGCGCCGCCAGCAGCCGTCCACGTCACCGTCAGGTCCTCGCCCTGCTTCGCGGCAGGAACGGTCACAGTCAGCGGATCGTCGGTCACATACAGCGTCAGGGACTGCGCCGGGGAAAGTTCGCCAGCGGTCGTTCCGTAGTAGGGCTTGAACTGAATCGTGCGGACACCGTTGCCGTTGCCTAGCGAAGCGAAGGCGCGCTCGATAACCGTCACATCGCCAGTCGTCGGGTAGCTGGTATTTGCCTTGCCGTCCACATACAGGACGACCTTCGTCGCGTTCTTGGTGTTGACCGTGAACGTCACCGGCACATTCAGCTTCACGCGGCTGGGATTCATGGTGAAGTTGACGACTTCCGGCTTGTTGACCACGGTCGTCGTCAGTGTAATCGTGTACGCCTTAAACTTTTCGCCCGCGGTCGTGCCGTTGTAAGGCTGGAACTGAATCGTACGGACGCCGCCATTATTCCCCAGCGACGAGAACGACATCGTGAACTCGTACTTCGACATGCTGGTCGTTACGTCCTCAAAGCGGCGGTTCACCTGCCCGTCGACGTACATCAGCAGCTTCGTCGCGTTGTCCAGATAAACAGTGAATTTAATCTGCTCGCCCAGCACCGCGGTCGTCTTGTCAATCTTGACATTCGCAATCACGGGGGCAGCAGACGAACCGCTCGTCAGGGAAATGGTGGTTGCGGTGGTCTTGTCGCCGCCGACTGCGCCGTTGTAGGCTTGGAACGCAATGGTACGCTTGCCCCCGTTGTTCCCCAGCGAAGAGAACGCCATGGTGAAGGTGTATTCCGTCATATCAGGGGTGATGTTCTCGAAGCGGCGGTTGACGCTGCCGTCGATGTACATCAGCACCTTCGTGGCGTTCTTGATGCGCAGGGTGAAGGTGATATTTTCGCCCAGCGTCGCGTTCGGATTGCTGATTTTCAGCAGCTCAACCCGCGGCTTGTTCGCCACGCTGATGGTAATCGTCTTGGTGTCGGACATAGCGCCGGGCGTGTTGCCATTGTAGGGCTGGAACGCCACCGTGCGCACGCCGCCGTTTGAACCGAGCGTCGAGAAGGACATCTGGAATGTCGTCGCGCCGTCCTTCACGTCGTAGATGTAGCGGTTCAGCTTGCCATCAATGTAGACACGCATCTTCGTCGCGTTCTTGGTGTTGATGGTGAAGGTGATGGTTTCGTTCAAATCAACCGTGGATTTGTTCAAACTCCAGCTGGTCACGGTCGGCTTGTTCGGGCTTTCGTTTGCGACAGTCACAACACGTTCGGAGGTCTTTTCACCTGCCGTCGTGCCGTTATAGGCTTGGAACGCAATGGCGCGCTTGCCCCCGTTGTTCCCCAGCGAGGAGAACGACATGGTGAAGGTGTATTCCGTCATATCGGGGGTGATATTCTCGAAGCGGCGGTTGACGCTGCCGTCGATGTACATCAGCACCTTCGTGGCGTTCTTGATGCTCAGGGTGAAGGTGATGTTCTCGCCCAGACCCACGGTCGTCTTGTCGATATTCTTTACCGTTACCTGCGGCTTGACAGACGGCTTTGTCAGCGTAATCGTTTGTTCAGCGGACTTTTCACCGGGCGTATTGCCATTGTAGGCTTGGAACGCGATGGTGCGCTTGCCCCCCTTGCTCCCCATCGAGGAGAAGGACATGGTAAGCGTCGACGTGTCAGTGGGCACGTCGTAGATGTAGCGGTTGACGCTGCCGTCAATGTACATCAAAATCTTGGTGGCGTTCTTCGTGTGGATGGTGAAGGTGATATTCTCGCCCAGCTCCGCCGTCGCCTTGTCCATTTCGAACGTCGGTTTGCCCGGAATAATCACATCCGCGCGGTCGATGTTTTCGAGGTCATCCGGCACGTCCGTAGGCGCGGGGGTCGACGCGGGTTCCTCGGTCGGCACGACTGCAGGTTCCTCGGTCGGCACGACTGCAGGTTCCTCGGTCGGCACGACAGCGGGCTCTTCGGTCGGCTCAACAACGGGCTCTCCGGTCGGCACGACAACAGGTTCTTCGGTCGGCACGACAACAGGTTCTTCGGTCGGCACGACAACGGGCTCTTCCGTCGGCATGGGCGTGGGTGCAGGGGTCGGCACAGGTTCTTCCGTCGCAGCCGCAAGCACCAGCAGGGCACTAGGCATTTCCACGCCGCTCGCGAAAACACCGGTGTGACGTTGATTCTCAATGCCCTCTTCCGGCACGGGATGCACTGCATCCGCCGCCAGATAGCCATATGCAACGCCAGCCGTCTGGTCATACACGCAGACGGAAATCCGTTCATTCAGCTGACCCTTCTGCGGACGATGCGTCACATACACTACGCCAGTTACCTGACCAACCAGCTCATCGCCCGTCGGATTCAGGTACAGCTGTGCGCTGCTGAACGTCGCGGCAAAGCCGGAGTCAAAGAACTCGTTATCCAGCACGGAGCGGCTGTAATCTACGGCCGCTTCGTCCACGATTTCGGGCGTTTCCGTTGCTTCGGGAGCATCCGTCGCTTCGGGGATTTCCGTTGCTTCAGGAACATCCGCCGCTTCGGGGATTTCCGTTGCTTCAGGAACATCCGTCGCTTCGGGGATTTCCGTTGCTTCAGGAACATCCGTCGCTTCGGGCGCTTCCGTTGCTTGGGGAACATCCGTCACTTCGGGGATTTCCGTTACCTCAGGAACATCCGTTGCTTCCGGTGCTTCCGTCGGCACGACCTCAACCGTTTCCGCCGGCGGAGTTTCCGGCTCTTCTGCAGCCGCCGTCAGCACTGTTCCCATACTGCCCGTCACCATGAATACCGCCAGCAGGAAAGACAATGCCTTTCGCATCCACTTTTTGTCCTTCATCGTCCTCACTCCTTGTTCTGTGCAATCTTCCGGCACGACGTATGGTTGTGCCAATGGCAAGCGATTGCTGCTTTCCATCTTTCTTTTCGCGGCGAGCCGCAGTGCTCCTGGTGGATATAGCAATCTCTTTCCCAATTCCAGCTATATTGTAACAAATTACAAGTCGGCTGTCAATACTTACCGCGCAGAAAGCCGCATTTTATACGAAAATCAAGGCACTTTCTCTGCATCTGTCTCGCGGAACTGATTTTTCCATTGCCGAATTGCCGTGGTCGGCAAATCAATTTGCGTCTCCCATGCGGAACAGATTCGCTCCTCCAGCACATCCAAATTCCCGCCGCGGGGCAGGACGGGCAGATTCGTGTCCTTCGCGATTTCACTTGCGCGGTTGTCTACCGCCAGAATCAGGCTTCGGCAGCCCATGTTCATTGCGTGGATGCCGCCGTGCAGCCGCGTGCCAACGTAGTCAATCCCGCCTGATGCCAAAAGCGCTGTGTAATCTCGCAGATTCGGCTGAATCAGGTGCAAATTCTGCGTCACGCGCGCATCCATTTGGCGCAGGCAGGCGTAGTCCTCAACTGCTTGCAGCCACACATACACCTCGCGGTAGTGCTTTTGCAGCATGGTCAGCATCTGCGCATCCTGCTCCGGGCTGCTGCGGTAGTCCGTCAGCGTTGTCACGACGCGCTCCGCCTTGTGCGTCGGAATCTGCGCGCATTTGTCGTCTGTCAGCCCCCACATTGTCGGGCACGCCGTATTCAGCACGTTCGTGATGCCCAGCTTCAGCAGGCGCTGGCGCGTGTATTCGTCGCGCACCGCGTGCAGGTACTGCCCATCCAGCAGCGCTTTTAGAATCCGCTTCGTGTATCCTGTCGGCTCGTCCTGGTATTGATACCACCCCGCGCCCAGCAAAATGACATGCGTGCGCTGAAATTTCTCACGAATCAGGCGGAAATTCAGCAGCTCCCGCTTGTGCAAATCGCCGCAGCGCATCATCACCGCGTCCCGCAGGCGGATATTCCACATCCTTTGGCGGCGCATGTCCGAGGAAAGCAGATTCGTCCCGCAGACAAATGCGTAATCCGCACTGCCGATGTGCTTCATCGACACTTTCGACAGCCTGTCCCGAACCGGCACGGCGACGGACAGCTGCACAGGAAAGCAGTCGTGCAGCACATGCTCGCAGGCGTTGCGGATGATGAAATCTCCCTGATTCGCTGTTGAAATGGTAGGGTCAAAACGCACAATTTTACGGCAGTGCTGCATTTCCTGATCAATCATGCCTTCTTCCTCCATTTGCGCAAGAAACTCCGCCCTTTTTCAAGCATCCAGCGGTATTCTGCCGTCCGTCCCAGCGCCAGTGTGTACAGGAACGCCGTCACCGCCGCGCAGGTGATGCCCTTGATGATAATCCACATCAGCGTATGCCCCATCCGCGCGCACAGCATCAGCGACAGCGCCATCACAGCGCCGTTGAGCAGCAGCAAGCCTCCCTGCGCCTTGAAATACGCGGCAGCACTGCGCCCGAAGGTGCGATGGAACAGCACTTTCGGCTCATACCAGAAGATGGTGCATAGCCGCGCCAGCCCTGTTGCGCCGATGATGCCCGCCACGCCGAAGAAGTGCCCCAGCAGGATGGACAGCAGGATGTTGACCAGCGCCGTCATAAACATAACATACTTCATTTGCCGAAAAAGCCCCAGCGTTTCGCGGTACATCCACACGGGCGCGACGATGGTGCTCAGGTAGAACGTGAACAGCACCGCCGCCACTGTCCCTGTATCCATCAGGTATTCTTCGCCCACCCAAATCGGGATGAAATCCTGCACAACCGCGCCGTATGCGGCGACGCAGAAGCCTGTAATCGCCCCGAAGAGGACAATCAGGTTGCGGAACATGGCGTACGACTTTTCCGAATTCTTCTCGGCATTCAGATTTCCCAAGCTGGCGGAAATGCCGGTAATCACGATGGAGACGAATGTCGTCACATACGTCGTCAGCGACGCGTAGTTGGAGTAGTAGCCGACGAACACCGTGCCCAGCATGACGGAAATCAGAATGTTGTCCGTGTTGTTGATGAGTATTGTCGCCAGCTTGTAGAGAAACATGGAGCGGATGTTGTCGTTCAGTTCCTGCTTGCGGTGCATCGGCACACATTTCTGCTTTTTCCGCAGGAAGGGGTACATCTTGTCCGCTAAATGGCTCAGCACCGCATTCTGCAGGAGGGTGCAGGCGATCTGAATCAGCAAATAGCCAAGATAGCTGCCCCAAATCAGCAGGCACGCGATCTGCGCCGCATACTGCACCACCAGCGCCGCGGCGGAAACCATGTTCTGCAAATATGCCTTCTGGTCAGCCTGAATCAGCGTCGTTTTGTAGATGACCAGATAGGATGCCACGGAGTTCGCCAGGTACAGCACATAGTAGACGATTAGCTGTGCCATCGGCAGCTCACTGCTGATGATGAGCGGCAGGAAGGGGATTACCGCCGCGCCCAGCAGCGCTACCGCCAGCGCAATCAGGCGGTAAATGCGACGATAATAGCCCAGCAGGTGCTGGATTTCGCCCGTGTCGCCCCGGTGCAGCGGTGCGTACAAGCTGTACACCAGCACGTTGCCCACGCCCAGCTCCGCCAGTGACAGCATGGCCAGAATGTTGCTGTACAGCCCGTTGACACCCGTATAATCCGCGCCCAGTCGGCGCACAAACACCGTTCGCACGGCAAAAGCCAGCAGCAGCGTAACCACCTGCCGCACTGCGCCCACGCCGATGTTGCGCGCTGTGTTTTCGCTCCTTGATGCTGTGTTCATGATTCCTCTCCGCCTGTTTCGCCCGTCTGCTCCTGCGCCGCGTCCTCCGGCTGCGGGTTAAACGTCAGGCGCAGTTTTTCCGGCGGCACAGTGCATCGCCACCTGCGCTTCTTCTGGCTGCGCGCATTTGCCTGCTGATCAGGCGCTTCCTCCGCGTCCGGCTGCCACTTGCCCAGCAGCCCCAAAAACAGTATGTTCAGGAAAACGCCCTCCGTGTTGATGCACAGGAAATACAGCAGGAAAACGCCCAGCACATACAGCAGCCGCGCCTTGGCAAATTTGGTGCGGATACCGCGGTACGTCAGCCACAGCCAAACTGCCGGGAGAATCAACCCTGTATCCATGACGAAGGCGGCAAAGCCATTGGAAATGTTCTGCACCCTGTGTTCCAGCAGGATTTCCGCCTTTCGCTCCGAGAAAACGCCCTGTCCCGCAATGGGGGATTCCAGCCCGATTTCAAAGCCGCTGAAGGTGTCGTTCCACCGCGTGTAGAACGAACCGCCGGAATTTCGTCCGACAATCTTGCGTTCCACCACGCCCGTGACGGACTCGATGACAAACAGCAAAATCAGCCCAATGAACGCCGCCATCTTGATGCTGCGCGCCATTTTCCCGCCCTTTTTGCGGAATGCCACCGTCAGCAGCACAACGCCCAGACAAATAAAGCCTGTTGTGGACAGCGTGCTGAGGATGGTGACGATCAGCAGCGCAATTGCCCAGCAGTATTTCTTCTTGCTCATGCCCATGCGCGTTTCGTCGCTCATCAGGAACAGCAGCGCGAAGTTCAGGAAAATCTGGTGGCTGCCCGGCTCGTTGAACATACCCGCGTTGCGGTGGAAAACCGGGATGTTCAGCCAGCCTAAGGTGAAATAAGGCGTCAAGTAAAATCCGTTGACGCTGGAAACTTCGTAGTGCAGCAGCGGCAGCGGCAGCGACAGCAAATCGCCGATGACGAAGGAAATCAGGCTGATGGCCGCCTCTGCCAGCATGACTTTGGTATACAGCCGCATATACGTCCGATACCCGATGCAGCTTTGCAGAACCAGCACATAGCCGATGTTGCAAAGCCAAATGACAATATCGTTGATGTGGATGCCGTTCTGCGGGTTGACGAAGCTCGTCAGCAGCAGCGCCGCCGTCAGCAGCAGCGTCAGGCGTACATTCTGGGCGCTGATTTTCGGATGATGCGCCCGCGCCAGCAGCAGAATCGACGCAATCAGCATGGCTGCCATCAGCGGCATCCGCAACACCTGAAAATACAGCGAGCCCATGCCCAGCACGCCAATCAGCACACAGAGTGCATCCACATGGTTCTTTGTGATTCGGATTTTCATCGTGCAATCTCCGTATAAATCTGATGCAGTATCTCCAGATTCTTCTGCGCATCATGCGTTTTTCCAGCGTGTTCTCGTCCGGCGCGCGCCATCTGCGCCGCTTTTTCCGGATGCGCGAACATCTCGCAGATATCATATGCCAGCAAATGCGGGTCGTCTGCCGGATAAATCAGCCCTTCCACGCCGTGCGTCATCAGACAGCGCACGCCGCCGACATCCGACGCAATGCACGGCACGCCAAGCAGCATCGCCTCGCCCAGCGAATTGGGGGAGTTTTCAATGCTCGACGGCAGCACAAACACCTGACTTTTTAGATACCGCTCCTTCATTTGCTGTGCATTCAGGCTTCCGGTAAAAACAACATGGTCGTAGAGGTCATTTTCGCGCAGCAGACGGTGGATGTACCGTTCATAGGCATTGCGCGCAGGCGGCGGAATGCGTCCATAGTCCTTGCGCCCTACATAGAGCTTGACATCGGGATGGCGCTTGCGGACAATCGCCAGCGCCTGCAATAGCAGATGCAGCCCCTTGAGTGGCACATGCGCCTGACTGCAGAAGAGACTGTGCGGCTCGCAGCTGTCCAGCGACCATTCGCCGGTGTAGAACTCGTCCCGCAGCGTTTCGTTGTTGAAATGATAGGCCGCCTGCGGGGCAAGCTCCGCCATGCAGGCAGCATCCCAGTCGGTGCGCCCGATAACGTGTTGCACCATGCGCAGGGCTTCCTGTTCATACTGCCCGACGCGGCGGTAGATTGCTTCCTGCCGGACGATATTGCCCTTCACCAAGTCCTTCAGCGTGTGCCCGTGGCAGACGTGTTCCGGCAGATAAGCGCGATAATGCTCCGCGTATATGGACAGAAGCCCCTGAATGGAAATTACAATCCGCTCGCGCATCCCCAGGTGTTCCGCCGCGTCAACCATGGCCAGCGTGTGCTGATTTTCCGTGCCCCAGAGGTGAATGACATCCGGCTGCTCTTTGCGCAGAATATCCTCCAGCTGCCGGGTGTAGGCTTCGCCGCACCGCTGCGTAGGGCGTGTGGGGTTGACAAGCCCGTAATAGCGGTAGCCGTCCACTTCGCCCGTCAGCGCTTTTGGCGCGTCAAACACATACGTCAGCGCCACATCCGGCAGCTGCGTCAGCTGTCTCTTATACACATCTCCGAGCCCACGAGACAGGCAGAAATCTCGTA
>ENA-OZMW01000176-OZMW01000176.1-human-gut-metagenome-genome-assembly--contig:-NODE-176-length-11862-cov-7.932413_pt1 | contig 11862 bp, 17 predicted proteins | sample MGYA00244194_ERZ653823 | MGnify/ENA primary metagenome ERZ653823 (study PRJEB26926, sample SAMN06164551) | human gut metagenome | biome: ENVO:00009003; feature: ENVO:2100002; material: ENVO:00002003...
GCAAGGCTTATGGAGCTGATAACCAGATTTGAACTGGTGACCTCATCCTTACCAAACGAGACGAATTATTTAAATATTTAGTTACTTGCTTGTTCTTGTTCCTGTCAAGGTGACTACTTTCAGCAGGAGTATTCACCATGACAGAATCCGAATACATTCAGCAGCATGAAACCTATTTGAGCAGCATTGTCAGCCGCTTCATTGCGCGCTATCCCGAACAGCGTGGGAAGATGCGGGATGACCTGATGCAAGAAGCGCGAATTGCCCTGCTGATAGCCTACCGCAAGCAGGAAAATACGGCGGGCTTGGAGCGCAGGGCGTACATTTGCATTATCGATGCACTCTACACGGCTGCGGTTCACGCCTACCCGATTCGCATTCCACGACGGAAATTCAGAAAGAACGTTGGGCGGTTTTCCTGCTGCGGCAGCGATGCCCTTGCACTGTGGGAGAAGAATCAGCCGGAGGATGAAAGCGCGCAAGAGATGGAACTGTGGGCGATTCTTGCAGGGATGAACGACAAGGAACAGGCGTTTGTGCGTTACAGGCTGGACGGACGGAATTGCATCAAAGCAGCGAAAATGCTGGGCATGTCCAAATCCGCATGTTGTCGGATGCAGCAGAGAATCAGGCGCTACCTGACGTCGCAGATGCGGGCGAAATGATGAAGGATGTAAGGCGGCGGGAATTGTTCTGCCGTCTTTTCTGTTTGCTATGTCGCACTATCCATGGAATTACGAACAGTCCGAAACAGCCGGATTTTTGTATCCGTAAATCTTTGCTGAACAATTTACGAATATTCGCAAAATAATGTTGACATTTGCGAACAACTGAGTTATAATAGCATCGTTCCCAAATAAACAGCGACGGAGGAAAGAGCGATGGCAAGAATCGGTTATGTTCGCGTCAGCACAGTACACCAAAACACGCAGCGGCAGGAATACGCAATGCCGACCGACCTTGACAAGGTATTCACGGACAAGGCAAGCGGCAAGAATACCGACCGACCGCAGTTTCAGGCAATGCTTGACTATGTGCGTGAAGGTGACACGGTTTATTTCGAGAGCTTCAGCCGCGTCAGCCGCAGTTTGCCCGACCTGCTGAACACGCTGGATTATTTCGCAGAAAAGGGCGTAACGTTTGTATCGCTGAAAGAGAACATTGACACGACGGGCGCAACAGGTAAGCTGATTGTGTCGGTGTTGGGAGCCATCAGCGCATATGAACGCGAAATCAATGCAGAACGGCGGGAATACGGCTACAAGAAAGCGCTGGATGAAAAGCGCGTAGGCAGACCGAAAGCCGTTGCAAATCAGGCGTTTCATGATGCTGTGAAGCTGTGGAAAGACGGCAAAATTACCGCAACCGAAGCTATCAAGCAAGCAGGAATGACCCGCACGACGTTTTACAAGCTGGTCAAGGCAGAGAGAGGGCAAGCATGAAGCCCTCTTTTTTTTGTGTGCAGGAGAAACAGAAGTGATACAAAAATTGGTTCGCCGATGGAAGGAAATCAGGGGGCGTTTGAAACGGCAGAAAGGAATCAGCAAGTGCGTTTGTCTGAAAATGCACAGATAGCGCAGAGTTTTTGATGCTCTGAGCGCTTCCAGCCCATTTCAGGTATAATTCCACCCCCGAAGCTGGAACGCCTCAGAGCGCTTGCGAACACAGGGAAAATGCCAGTAATTTTAGACAACTTGAATTTGTTGGTTTTTGACCATAGCGAACCCGGAGTTCGGGAACGTGCGAACCATCGTTGCGGATGACAAGGTTCTGTTCTGTGGCTCGGATGTAGCGAAGGCGCTGGGATACAGCAATACGCGCGACGCTCTTGGGAAATATTGCAAGAACGGAACTCTAAAAAAGGGTGTCGCAATTCGCGACGCCCTTTATAAGGGCGGAATTCAGACCATGTTATACATCCCAGAAGGTGATGTCTACCGTCTGATTGTGTCAAGCAAGCTGCCGTAGGTTCAAGCGACGGAATTTTCACCCCCGCCCATTTACGTTTCTGGGAGAAAAAGCGCTGAGAAAGTGCTATACCTGTCATATTTCCACCTATCGGTCAAAAATCCTATGTATACAAGGCGGGCGTATTTGCGTTTGATAATATTTGTTATTTTATTGTCAATCAAGAAAACAGATAGTTGTTGCAAAGAAATTCTTTATCATTTCTGAATTTTTCGTTTATTAATTGTCATAAAATAGCTAAAATGTTTTTGTTGCTGTGGATTTGTCTTAAAAAACACATAGTTATTTTATAATATTAATAACGTGAGGGTTATTCTATTCCTGATAATTGAACAAAGGAGGTTTTTTCATGGCAAGGATAACACATTAGAATGAGCGACCGTCTGATTATTGGGCGGTGCTGGATGCAGCATTGACAGAGGTCACACTGGGCGAAAAGGCGCAGGAGCTTCTTCTGTTCTATGCGGGCATGAACGAGGGCGCGGAAATCACAGCTTCCGCATTGCAGAGCGAAACAAGCCTGACGTTGACGGGAAGCCAGACCTACAAGAACGCGCTGCTGCTGAAACGGCTGATTTTGCGCAACCGTCGTTTGAATCTGATTGTTGTCAACTGGAAGCGAATCAAGCTGTTGGCGGAACTATCGAAATGTTGAGGAGGAAGAAACATGGATGACTTGTTTTTCAGAATGCGGAATGATTTTGACCGCATGATTCAGGCGAACATACCGGGACAGAATCACGATTGCAGTATCATCCCCGACTACGGGAACGGATAGGACGCTATTCACGGTTACAGCGCCGAAACCCGCTGTGTGCTGTACGCAAAGAACGCAGGAATGAAGCCGGTGCTGCGAACGTCACTCAAAGATGAAATCTACCGGGGGAATCTTCTGTACGTTGAAGGGCGGTTCTATCTGATTGCAGATGACGTGCAGGAAGCCCCGAACTGCTTCATGACACATGCAACCCCGTGTTTGCATTTCGTGAAGGTAAGCCGCAAAGTCAACCCGCAGACGGATAAATTCGGCTTTGCGGTGGAGGACACAGGCGAACGCCTCCACCCGCTGATTGATAACTTCCCTGCCGTGCTGACATTCAGCGGCACGATGGCAGACGCGAAGAATCAGGCGGGCGCATACTTTGCGGACGTGATAGAGGTCAAGCTGCAAGGAAATCACTGGACGGATGAAATCAAAACGGGTGATATTCTGACGCTGGAAGGGAATCCGGGGGAATATGAAGTTGTGAGTTGGATTCGGGACAGTCTGACCGCCAAACAAAAAGGCGGTGTGCTGACGATTCAAGCACGAAGGAAACCGTGAAGGTGATACAGAAGTTGGAAGATGGAGGGAATGGCGTGATGCTGTTCCCTCTTTTTTTGTCCTTGTTTCTGGAAGAAATTACCTGACTCACCCCCCCTATAATATAATAAAGATATAGCTTATAAGATAATCTCTATCTTTCTTTTCTTTCTTTTCTTTGATTTTCTTTTCTTTGATACTTTCTTTTCTTTACGACGGCTGAAAGAAAAATTCCAGTTTCTACCGTGCAAGCTAATTTCTTGTGAATTCTATTTTTCTTTATAATTTTTTCAATGATTTTTATTGCAGTTATAGTGCATCGGTGGGAGCCTTATTTTTTACAGACCGGGCACATACCGCGAATAAAGTCTATGACTTCTGAAAAAAGTCCAAAAAGATTTTGATTCAGCCGGAACTCTGATGAGAAAAACACACCTATATAATATGTACCCGCGCAAGCAAGGTACAACAATTTCATAAATTTTGAAACGGAGGAAAAATCCATGCCAAACACTGGAAGGAACTACCGCCACCCACCCGCCATTCATCACATTGGACGGCGGGACGAAAACCATGCCCAAACGGTTCAACAAGCCGCGAAGGTTGTACGACTGCCCGACCGTGCAACAAAGCTGTTGACCTTCTATGCAGATTGTCCCGACGGCTTTCGACCTGCCTTGAAAACCGTTCGCGAGAACACAGGCATTGCGAAAAATGCCGTCTCCACCATTCGCAAACACCTTGTGACCGCTGGATTCATCCTATACGGCGGCGGGAACATCTGCCTACTGTGGGACAGGATTGAAGAAGTTGCCCGAATTGAAAAGCTGCTGAACGCAAGCAATGAAAAGTGAGGTATGAGCAAATGAAGAACATTCGTCAACCGCCCATGATTCACCACTGCAATCAAACAGAATACATCCAGCGCGGCGCGAGCCTTGTCCAAATGGCGGCGGATGCTTGCGCGGCGATGTACCTGCCCGACCGCATGAAAAAACTGCTGACCTTCTATGCAGATTGTCCCGACGGCTTCTTCCCTGCCCTGAAAACCGTTCGCGAGAACACAGGCATGGACAGAAAGGACATTTACAAGGCACGGAAAGAACTGGTTGATGTCGGATTCATTCTGTACACGCCCGAAGAAATCCGCATTGATTGGCAGCGTGTGGCGGCGATGGCGATGCTACCGCCCGAAGCCTGTTTCAGTCTACGGCGGCGTTCTATGCCAGAGCGGGCGAAGGTGGAGAAAATCAAGCCTGCGTTCTGGAAGCGTGAGCCGATGAAGTGGACAACGCCCAAAGTCTGGATTATCGACCCCGATGCCAACAAACGTTATTTCTGCCATCCTTACGACCGCCCGAAGATTGGAAAGCGGCAGAAAATGCACAGTTGCGTCATTCAGCAATACATGACAGCGGACGGCTGGAAGGCTTGCAAGAAAATACGGATTCGGGAACTCTTGCTTGTCCTGCGAGACGGCGGGAAGATTTATTTCCCCGCTTGTGGAATCTACCATAAAATTAAAAATTGTTAATGATGAAAGTAGAGGTTTGAATTATGAAAATCATTCGTAACATCGACGGTAAGAAGCTGGAACTGACCCTGACGAACGAGGAAGCGATGAGCGTGTTCATGGACGTGTTTTTTGACACGGACAAATTCGCGGATTGTCCAGCGAACGGATTGTTCGGCAGAGGAGACGGAATTTTCGCGGAGCGGTGCAAGCAGGATATTTCTTCCGTGCTGGACTGCGAAGGAACACGAAAGCCGTCTGACCTTGTGTTGCAGTATCTGGGGAAGCAGATGCAGGACACTTTGAATTGCGAGTATGAACACCTGCCGGATGATATTGCCGAACGCTACACGAACATTCTGCATTGGGCAGAGCGGCACAGCAAGAAGGACGTGCAAGCAGCATTTGAAGAAGCAAAGCGGCGGTATTACTGCAAGGCGCACACCTTCACACATGGCGGTTATCCGATGCAGGCGCATGACTGCAATGACGAGTTGTTCGCGGTGGTGCTGGAAGATATTCTGTTCCACCACCCGGAAATCATCGGGAGCAAGCCGGAGGATGCGGAATAAACCCGCATTCATGACAAGGTTGAAAAATAGAAAGTTGAGGAATTGAATCATGAAGATTACGCGAATTGTGAACGGTCAGGAAATGGAATTTGAATTGACGGATTCGGAACTGCGGGCGGCGCTTGTGAACACGCTGTTTTCGCCGGAGAAAGGCGGCGTTCTTGCAGAAGAAGCCGGGGAATTGTTCAGCGAAGCCCTGTTCAACATGGATGAAGAAATGGCTTGCGCGGTATCGCCGAACGAATACACGGCAACGGAACTTGTGGGCACTCGAATCACGGAGCGCTTGCAGGACACGCTTGCAGAAGCCGCACGGGAGTACGCCGACCGCTACAAGGCTATTGTCGAATGGGCAGAGCGGCACGACGAAGCGACGATTCAGGCGAACATCAAGGCGGTTCAACGGCGGTATGTCGAAGGGGAAAGCCTGTTTACCATGCGGCATGGGAAGATTGCACAGGGGCAGAACGTGAACGACGAAGATTATTTCGAGGATTCGTTTTTTGTGACCGTGCTGGAAAGCCTGTTGACGGAACACCCGGAGATTATCGGCACGAAGCTGGACGCATAACCCTCCACAGCCGTTTCAACGGTGGACGTGGATTCTTTCACGGCTTCTATTGGAACGGCTGGAAGGGGCATTAGAGCGCCAGAGACGGCAAACCGACAGAAAGACGATTGAGCAGGAAGAACGAAAATGGAAACGTGCTGTGAATACACTGATTCGGTGATGTGGGTATCGACGGACGAACGGCGGATGATTACGCGCATGATGAAGCTGATTGCGGAACATCCCGACGAAACGGAAATCATCAAGCGCCCCGAAGAAAACGACGGCTGTCTTTACTGCAAAGTGCCGTCAACGTGGTTGAAGATTGCCCCGCCGCCAGAGCGTTCAGAAGCGCAAAAAGAAGCGGCAAGAAGGAACGTACAGAAAGCACGGGCGTGTTTGCCGAAAACCCTTTGACGTTGAAGGGAAAAATGACCCTGTGAGGCGTTTCAGGGGCAAAGTGGTATTATTTCACCTTTGACGCTGGAACGCCTTGCAGGGGTCAAAATATGCAGAGGAAGCGCTGATTGAAAACATAGGAGGAAAACAGGATGCACGAACCGGGAAAATACAAAGTCCATGATGCGGGCTTGCAAGCATGGCTGCGGTATCAGAAGATTCAGTCGCTGTATTGGGAGCGGGACGAACACGGCGTTCCCTTGCTGGTTTATGAGAAAACGTCAATGCTGATGGAGATGGTACGGATGTACTGGGAGCGGAACGGGAAGTATCTGCCGAAAGACCCGCCCGAAACGTGGTATGACACGCTTGCAAGCATCGGCAGAAAGCCGAGCCAGCGGGAAACGTTGTGACGGAGGAAGAACGGATGGAGCAGACAGTATCTGTCAGTGTGGATGCACTGACGCAAGCATTTTCCGCAGCATTTCGGCAGGAATTTCAGCCCTTGAAGCAGGAATTGCAGACATTGGCGGCGAATAGTACGTCTCAGCACCTTGACAACGGAACAGCACTTGAACCAGAATTGACGCGGAGGAACCAAAACACAATGAGTTCAAAGCAACAATTCCGGGTTACACTGCCAGACGGCAGGAAGGTTTTCGCGACCGGGGACACGGTGGACGGCGCATTTTCCAGCTTTGCCAAAAAGTACGGGCGTTTGTATCAGCAGGAAGAACCGATGCAAGAAAAGAAGCAGTGCCCGACACTCAAAGAGTTTACAAAAAGTGTCTACCGCCCTTCTTTTATGGCGAACTTGAAACCGACAACAAGGAGAAGTTACGAGTATGTTCTGAAGGCGTATGTCATGCCGTTTCTGGGTGATATGCGGATGGATGAAATTACCGTTGCGGTGATTCAAGACTTTTACAATAAACTTGCGTCAGCGCAGGAATACGGCTACCAAAAGAACCTGAACGCGAAGACCATTGAGCGTATTCGCGGACTGGTATCGCGGATTTACAGCGTGGCGGTGGAAATGAAAGTTGTGGACGAAACGCCATTCAAGAATCATCTGTTGAAGATTCGCGCAGAACGCGGCACACATCACAAAGCGCTTCCTGATGAGGAAATCGACCGTGTGAAGCGGGAAATTCCCCTGTTGGAAGATGACGAAATCCGCCTGTATTTCGCTGTTTTAGCCTATACGGGAATGCGCCGGGAGGAAATCATGGGCTTGCGCTGGGAGAACATCGACCTTGAGAAGGGCGTGGCTTATGTGCGGTGTACCGTGACATATCCGGGGTGCAACAAGGCGGTTGTTCAGGATGACGCAAAGACGGGGCATTCGATTCGCCCTGTCATTCTTCCTGTTCCGCTGGTTCAGATTTTGAGGCCGATGCAGAAGGAAAGCGGTTATCTATATGGCGGCGAAGACCCGTGGTGCTATTCGCGATTCAGCCGCCGATATGAAGAGGGAAAACGGCTTTTGCGCATTGAGCGGTTCAATAACCACGATTTTCGTACAACCTACGGGACGCAGTTGAAAGAAAGTGGCATGTCCAGCGCACTTGTGGCGGATATGATGGGACACGCAGACACGCGAATGGTTGAAACCGTCTATGCCCGGACGCGGGAAGAGGGGATTTTGAAACAGCGCGCATACTTAAACGAGTTGAACGAGAAGTATGCGAAGCAAAATTAACCCGCGTGTTTCAAAACTGCAAAAATCAGTGGATGAATAAGCCCAACAAAAAAGCGACGCGTTTATTCATTTTCGTAAGCCAAAAGCTGACCGAAATGCTGACCAAAAAGTGCCGTCAAACGCAGGAATTTCAAGGGGTTCAGGAATCGGCATGATGACCAAAATGTAGGGAAAACGCATTATGCAGACCTTGAACCCCGAAAAACACTTCTATTTTCATCACAATGAAAAACCCGGAAGCCCTTGCAAATCAAGGCTTCCGGGAAAAGTGGGGTTAAATGGGCTCGAACCATCGACCTTCACGATGTCAACGTGACGCTCTAACCAACTGAGCTATAACCCCATCTGTTTGCTGTCAGCACTTTAAGGAGAAGTGCTGTCAACGTTTGATAGTATAGCAGAGAATCGGCAGATTGTCAAGAGGATTTTCGGAATTTTTTGCGGTTTTTTTTGCGCACTTTTTGTAAGTTAGAGCGGCACCACCTTCAGCGTCAGCTCCAGCTTCCCCAGCACGCGCATTGCCTCATCCAGCTTCACATCCAGTCTGCCGCTTTCCAGCCGTTCAACCGTTTCCAGTGGAACACCGCTCATGTCCGCCAGCAGCGTCAGGCTAATGTTCTTTGTCTGCATTGCTTGCCGCATTTCGCGCATGATTGCGTCGCTCAATTCTTGTTCCACAACTTGCAAATCGTTCATGCTTTTGTCCCTTTTTTTGCAATTTCCTTGCTTGCATGATACCGCATCTTTCCTCTCCATGTCAATCCCCTCTTTATTTCGCTTTTCCCGCCGTCTTTGCAGGAATCCCGCCCTTTTATCTCGAATATAGGAAGGTGGCGGATTCTCTGCTTTCCGCCTTGATGACTGTATGTTCGCGCACACGCGCAGAAAGAGGTATTATTATGCCGAATCAATCCCAAAAGCCCGTCGATATTGGCGGACAGGCTGTTCTCGAAGGCGTCATGATGAAGGGGCCGGAGGCGATTGCCATCACGGTGCGCCGCCCAGACAAGACGATGGTGGTGGACTACAAGAAGTCCGAGCCGCTCAGCAAGAAGCACAAGTGGATGGGGCTGCCCGTCATCCGCGGCGCGGTCAACATGGTCAACATGCTCGTCATGGGCATGACGACGCTGGAAACGTCCGCAAAGATGCTCGGAACGGAAGAGGAAGAGCCGACGAAGTTCGAGAAGTGGCTCGCGGCGAAGCTCGGCAAGAGCATCGACAAAGTCGTCATGGGCGTGGCGATGGTGCTGGCGGTGCTGCTGAGCGTCGGGCTGTTCATCGTCCTGCCGTCGCTGGCGGAAAAAGGGATGCTGTCGCTGGGCGCGTCCGGCACGGTCGCGACGCTCATCGGCGGCTTGACGAAAGTGCTGATTCTGATTGCGTACATGATTTTCTGCGGCATGGTGCCGGATGTGCGCCGCACGTTCCAGTACCACGGCGCGGAGCATAAGACCGTCTACTGCCATGAGCACAACCTCCCCCTGACGCCCAAGAATGCCCAGCAGTTCACGACCCTGCACCCGCGCTGCGGCACGGCGTTCCTGCTGATTGTCATGCTGATTTCCATCGTCCTGTTCCTCTTCGTCGGGCGCGACATCACCAATGCCGCCCTGCGGATGCTGGTGCATCTGTGCCTGCTGCCGGTCGTGGCGGGCGTGAGCTACGAGGTGTTGAAGGGGCTGGCGCACTCGGAGAGCAAAATCGCGAAGATTCTGCGCTGGCCGGGCTTGCAGCTGCAGCGTCTGACCACCCGTCAGCCGGACGACGGAATGCTCGAATGTGCCATCATTTCCATGAACGTCGCGCTGTATGGGCTGCCGAAGGACGCGCCGCGCACGGAGGAGGGCTGGGCGATTCTGACCTCCTACGAGCAGAGCGAGCCGGACTACGTTTTCCCGCAGAAGGGCGAGGACAAGCAGTGAATCCGCGCGCTTTGCTGAAAGCGACCGCGTCTGCCTTCCGAGATGCCGGGATTCCCGATCCGGAGGTGGACGCGGCGCTGTTGCTGTCCCATGTGACGGGTCAGCCGCCTTTGTCCCTGCGTCTGGATATGACGACCGTGTTGTCTGCCGACGTGCTGACTCGCTTCGGCGTCCTTGTTTCCCGCCGTCTGACCCGTCAGCCCCTGCAATATCTGCTCCACACGCAGCCGTTTTTAGGGCGTGATTTCTATGTGGATGAACGGGTGCTGATTCCGCGCCCGGAGACGGAGCTGCTGGCGGAACGCGCGATTGCAGCGCTGCGGGAACATCCGCATCCGATTGCGCTGGACTTGTGCTGCGGCAGCGGTGCGCTGGCGGTGTCAATGGCGCTGGAAGTGCCCGGCGCGCAGGTACACGCGGCGGATTTATCCCCCGATGCACTGGCGGTCACGGCGAAGAACGCGGAACTGCTTGGCGCGTCCGTCACCCTGCATCAAGGGGATTTGTTCGCCGCCGTGCCGGAAATCGCGTTTGACGTGATTGTCAGCAATCCGCCCTACATTCCCTCTGCCGACTGCCTGACTTTGCAAGAAGAAGTCCGTCGTGAGCCGATGATGGCGCTGGACGGCGGTACGGACGGGCTGAATTTCTATCGCCGGATTGCATCGGACGCGCCGAATTTCCTGCGTCCGGGCGGTGTGCTGCTGCTGGAGGTCGGCTTCGACCAGGCCGAAGCGGTCATGGCGCTGCTGGCGGATTTTGCGGATGTGCAGGCGCACGAGGACTATCAGCACATCCCCCGAATGATTGAGGCAAGGAAGCATGTTTGAGAAATACCCGTTGATTGTCAGCCGCTATGAGGAGCTAAGCGAAGCCATTGTCCAGCCGGACATCATTGCGGACACGGCGCGCTATCAGGCGTACCTGAAGGAACGGGCGGCGCTGGAGGAGCAGGTGACGGCGTGGCAGTCGTACCAGTCGCTCTTGCGCCACCGTGAGCAAGCGCAGGAGATGCTGTCCGACCCGGATCTGCACGAGATGGCGGCGGAGGAATTGCAGTCGCTGGCGGCGCAAATCGCCGAGGCGGAGCAGCAATTGCGGATTCTGCTTCTGCCGCGCGACCCGGACGACGACCATTCTATCATCATGGAGATTCGCGGCGGCGCAGGCGGCGAGGAATCGTGCCTGTTCGCGGCGGAGCTGATGCGCATGTACATCCGTTATGCCGAGCGGCATCACTTCCGCGTCGAGCCGATTTCGACGACGGAGACGGAGTTGGGCGGCATTAAGGAAGCGGTGTTCAACATCGCGGGCAGCGGCGTTTTCGCGCGCATGAAGTACGAGAGCGGCGTCCACCGGGTGCAGCGCGTGCCGATTACGGAGTCCAACGGCAAAATCCAGTCCTCCACCTGCACGGTGGCGGTGCTGCCGGAAGCGGAGGACGTCGAATTGCAGATTGACCCGAAGGATTTGCGGATTGACGTGTACCGCTCGACAGGACACGGTGGGCAGTGCGTGAACACGACGGACAGTGCCGTGCGGATTACGCACCTGCCGACTGGGCTGGTGGTGACGTGCCAAGACCAGAAGAGCCAGCTGAAGAACCGCGATACGGCGATGCAGGTGCTTCGCAGCCGCTTATTGGCGAAGATGCGCGCGGAGAAGGACGCGGCGTATGCGGAGAACCGCCGCGTTCAAGTCGGCACAGGCGACCGCAGCGAGCGCATCCGCACCTACAACTTCCGCGAGGGCCGCGTGACCGACCACCGCATTGGTCTGACCCTCTACCGCATCCAAGACATCATCGACGGCGACTTAGACGAAATCATCGACGCGCTTCATGCGGAGGAGATTGTCGAGAAGTTACGGGAAATGAGGTGACCCAAGGGGCGCTGCCCCTTGACCCCGCAAGGGAGTTCCTCCCTTGACC